>Ga0247832_1000159_pt1 | contig 133881 bp, 121 predicted proteins | sample LaCruzMarch2015__10_FD_192407 | JGI IMG/M metagenome (GOLD analysis project Ga0247832, IMG submission 192407) | Freshwater microbial communities from meromictic Lake La Cruz, Castile-La Mancha, Spain - LaCruzMarch2015_4m | ecosystem: Environmental > Aquatic > Freshwater > Lake | place: Spain... | reverse complement strand
ACACCGATCGCGGCAGCCATGGGTTCCTCGATGAGATACACTTCGCGGGCACCCGCCTGCTCGGCGGATTCGCGGACGGCGCGGCGCTCCACTTCGGTGATGCCGGAGGGGATGGCGATGAGGACGCGCGGGTTGTTGCGGCGGCCCTTGTTTACCTTGCGGATGAAATGGCGTAGCATCGCCTCAGTGACCTCGAAGTCGGCGATCACCCCGTCCTTGAGCGGGCGGATCGCGACGATGTTGCCGGGCGTGCGTCCCAGCATGCGTTTCGCGTCATCACCGACGGCCAGCACCTCGTTCGTGCCGGCTTTTACAGCCACCACGGAGGGCTCGCGGAGCACGATGCCGTGATCCTTTACATTGATGAGGGTGTTTGCGGTGCCGAGATCGATCCCGATGTCGTTGGAAAACAGGTTTCCAAAAAATCTTTTAAACATGAAAGTTGGTTTTGGAAGTGGTTGAAAACAAAGGGGTTGTGTGGAAAATTGACGAAAAATCCGGAAGGCTTATCCGGCCCCTCTGGTGCTCCGCACGCGCGGTCTTCGATCAGGCCGCAAGTAAACACCCTGCGGAAGAGTTCGCAGAATCAGAGCCACTCCCCGGCTCGTCAAGCGGGAAAGAGTGTTCCACGGCGAATGGTGAGCCTCGCGGAAGCCACCATCCTGTAGATTCCGCTTATTTTCCCTTCAGCTGTCTTCGGCAAGCGATAGGGTGAGGTTTGAAAAAACCTAGCGCTCTACCTCCTTCATGCGAAGTTCCGGTTTTTGTGGGAGCCAATACAGGGTCATCCAGCTAGGGAAAAGATTGACGTCTTGAACACCGGAGGTGTGTCCAGATCGTAGCCCCGTATGCAGCGCAGCGGAATGCGGGGTTCTCGGGTCGTTGGAGAAATGCGGCGAGCGGTAAAGTCCGCTCCTCACGCGCATCGACGACCTGTCCTCCGTAGCTCGGAGAGCGAAGGGGGAAGCCGGAAACCTACCATGCCCTTGGCGGGCTGCGACGGGAGAGGATTGTGTGGCGGAGTCTCTCCCTTGCCCGTAAATGCATGCGCGATATGTCCGGGGGTTCCCGTTTCACTCCACCCCCGGCTACTCTCGGGCCGTCCCTGCCGGGACTCAAAAGATTCGCACGTTCGACTTTCTCCCTAGCTGGATCGCCGTGGGAGCCAATAAGGTAATTTTCTCTATCTATTTCGTTGTCTTGTAATAAAATATAAAAAAACACAACGTTTCGATAATGTGTCTGTCCGCAGGTAAAGAGTGGTGCTTGTCGCAAGCCTATTCAAATCCTGTAAAGCAATCAAATTGATCCTCATGAAATATCTCTATCCGCTTACCACACTTGTCTTGCTCCTGTCAGCCGGGTGCAAGGAAAAGACCGTTGTTTCACTGAGCGAATCGGAAGCGGTGTCGAAAGACTCGGGCGCACAGGTCACGGGAGTGCTACCGGAAACAATCTCCTTCAATGAGCATATCCAGCCCATCCTCTCGGAGTATTGCTACCATTGCCACGGCCCGGATGCCGGCACCCGCCGGCCGGACAAGGAGCCACTGCGGCTCGATATCGAGGCGGATGCTTTCAAGATGCGTGATTTTGGCGCGACAGTGATGATCAAGGGTAAGCCGGAAGAGTCCGAGCTGATCCGGGTGATCAAATCCAAGGATATATCCGAGGTGATGCCGCCGCCGGAGAGTCACAAGACGATGGGCGCGCGGGAGATCGCGCTGCTGGAGAAATGGGTTGAGCAAGGCGCGGAATACGAAGGCCACTGGTCTTATCAGGCGGTGAGCCGTCCGGAAGCTCCGAAAAACAAGTGGTCCGACAAGGCGGTCGATGGCTTCATTTTCGAAAAACTCGCCGAGGCTGGCTTGGAGCCGAACGCTGCTGACGACGCGCGGAGATTTCACCGCAGGCTTTCACTGGATCTCACCGGCCTGCCGCCGGAACCCGCTCAGACGGATACTTTCGTGACCGCCTACGAAAAGGACGTGGAAGCCGCCGTCTCCGCTGAGGCCGACCGCATGCTCGCCTCGATCCCGAGCGCGGAGCACTTCGCCCGGCATTGGCTGGACGCCGCGCGCTACGCCGATACCCACGGCATACACATCGACAACTACCGCGCCATCTGGCCATACCGCGATTGGGTGGTGCAGGCTTTCCACAAGAATATGAAGTGGGATCAGTTCACCACCGAACAGCTCGCCGGAGACCTGCTGCCCGACCGAACCCTAGACCAACACGTGGCGACCGGTTTCCTGCGTAGCCTCGCCACGACAGGTGAAGGCGGTGCCATCCCCGAGGAATACGACGCGATCTACGCCACCGACCGCGTGGACACCATGAGTGGCATCTGGCTCGGCCTCTCGGCGAGCTGTGCTTCCTGCCACGACCACAAATTCGATCCCTTTTCTCAAAAGGAGTTCTACCAGTTCACCGCGTTTTTCCGGAACAACACGATGTCCGCGCTGGATGGAAATAACGCGCAACACGCGCCTTCCATTTTCGTTCCGCTAGCTGAAGACAGGGAGAAATGGGCAGGGCTGGACGCATCGATCAAAGCGATCGATGGTCGCATTGCGGCGCGGCGTAAGGCGGCGGATGCGGATTTCAAGAACTGGCTCGTCACGGCAGGACAGGTGGAGACGCAGGAGACGGATTCGACGCTCGCGATCCATCTCCCGCTCACGGAAAGCGAAGGGAATATCAAAGGAACGGTGGACGGCAAACCGCAGGAGTGGCCCGCTGCGCCGAAACGCGTTGACGGCCCGCTGGGCAAGGCGATCACTGTAACAGGCTCGGACATCCCGCTGGGTGACATTGGGAACTTCGCGCGTGGTGATCAGATCAGCTATGGCGGGTTTATCAGGATCGATGACAAAAGTGTCAACCATGTCTCCGGATCGGTCATCGCGAAAGTGGATCCCGCGAACGGCTTCCGGGGCTGGGATCTCTACCTGCAAGACGGCCGCCCGGGCGCACATATCATCGACTCCTGGGACAAATCCGCGAACAAATTGATTTCCCCCACCGCACTGACCCCCGGCACATGGCACCACGTGATGATCGTCTTCGACGGCACGCGTGCAGGCCACCAAACGATGTCGATTTATGTGGATGGAAAACGCACCGGCGGTGGAGCGGATCCGCAATCGGTCGGTGGAACTCTCGAAACAACGGTGCCGCTGCGCCTCGGTTCGCGCGAAGGCGGCGAATCCAAGCTCACAGGAAACGTCGCGCTTCAGGATATCCGTTTCTACCGGAAAAATCTCACCGAAGCGGAGATTTCCAGCCTCGCCAACAAAATGATGATCGGTGTCTGGGCGGCGATCCCGGAGAACCAGCGCACTCCCGCGCAGAACACCGCGCTGGCGGAGCATTACTTCACTTCCGTGGACGCACCTGCCTTGGAAATGCTGCGTGAGAAGGATAAACTGATGACGGAGCAGGCCGTCCTGCGTGGGCGCGGCTCGTCCTCGCTGGTCTTCGAGGAAAAGAAAGAGGAGCCGTTCGCCCATATTCTTGTTCGCGGAGCCTACGCATCAAAGGGCGAAAAGGTATTTCCCGATACTCCGGCGATGCTGCCGCCGATGCCCGAGGGTGCTCCGAAAAATCGTCTCGGCCTCGCGAAGTGGCTCAACGATCCGAAAAATCCCCTCCCAGCCCGCGTCACGATGAACCGCCTGTGGTCGAACTTCTTCGGAGTCGGCATCGTAGAAAGCGCTGGCGACTTCGGCATCATGGGCGGGCGCCCCACACATCCAAAGCTTCTCGATTGGCTCGCCGCCGAGTTCGTTTCCAGCGGCTGGGATTACCGCCACATGGCGAAAATCATCGCCACTTCCAAAGCCTACCGCCAATCAGGAAGTGTGAGCCCGGAGAAACTGGAGAAAGACTATGCCAACCGACTCATCTCCCGCGGCCCCCGCGTGCGCCTCGATGCCGAGCAGATCCGCGATCTCTCGCTGGCCGCTTCCGGAACGCTTTCGCCCAAGGTCGGCGGCGCGCCCGTCAAGCCTTACCAACCTGAAGGCATCTGGGAGGCCGTCGCCATGCCGCAGTCGAACACCAAGAACTACAAGCAGGACACCGGTGAGGCGCTCTACCGTCGCTCCATCTACACGTTCTGGAAACGCACCGCCGCACCGCCCACCATGGAGATCCTCGACGCGCCGACGCGTGAAACTTTATGCCTCCAGCGCCCCCGCTCGAACACACCGCTCCAGGCACTCGCGCTGATGAACGATCCGCAATTCGTCGAGACCTCGCGTAACCTTGCCAGCAAGGCACTGACCGAGCAAAAAGACTTCGATACTCGCCTAGAACTCATTACCCAGCGACTGCTGGCGAGGAAACTCGATTCGGCGGAGAAAGCGGTCGTGAAAGAGACCCTCGATGCCGCTCTAGTCCACTACACCGCTAAACCCGAGGAGGCGCGAATCGCCATTTCCACCGGGGAAAGCAAAGCCCCGGAAACAATCCCCGCTCCTGAACTCGCCGCCTGGTCGCTCATCGCCAGCCAGATCTTCAACCTCGATGAAACTGTAACCCGCTAAACTACGATGAATCCAGTAGACATTTACAACCAAGCCTACACCCGCCGCCAGTTCTTCCGGAAATCCGGCACCGGCCTCGGCGTGGCTGCGATGGCCTCTTTGCTCGGCGAGAATAGTTTTGCCGCCAGCCAGCCTGCGGGTGGCGTTGCTTTCCCGCAGTTCGCCCCGAAGGCGAAACGCGCGATCTACATCTCCCTGATTGGCGCGCCCTCGCAGTTCGAGACCTTCGACTACAAGCCGGAGCTCGTGAAACGCTACAAGGAAGATCTCAAGGACTATCTCGCGAAAGAAGGCCAGCGCCTCACCGGCATGACCTCGGGACAGGCTGCCTTCCCGATCGCGCCCGCCCGCGTCAAGTTCGCCCAGCACGGCCAGTCTGGCACTTGGATCAGCGACTTTCTGCCATGGCACGGGAAAATGGCGGATGACCTCTGCGTCATCAAGTCGATGCACACCGATGCGATCAACCACGAGCCAGCCAACCAGCTCATCTGCACCGGCTCCATGGTCAACGGCAAGGCCTCCATGGGTTCGTGGTTGTCCTACGGCCTGGGTTCGATGAACAATGATCTGCCCGCCTTCGTAGTTCTGCATGCCAAGCACACCTCGCCCTACGCGAACGTGCAGGCGATCTCCAACAGGCTCTGGGGTTCCGCGTATCTGCCCGGCAAGCACGCCGGCGTTTCGCTCCGCTCGCTGGGCGATCCCGTCCTTTTCCTCAAGGACAATCCAGGCGTCTCCAAGGAAATGCGCCGCAAGATGCTCGACGGCCTCGGCAAGCTCAACATGAAGTCATACGACGCCATCGGTGATCCCGAGATCCAGAACCGCGTCCAGCAATACGAGATGGCCTACCGGATGCAATCTTCGGTGCCCGAGCTCGCCGATCTTTCCGGCGAAGCCGAGCACACCTACCAACTCTACGGCGACGAAAGCAAGACCCGCGGCTCTTTCGCGAACTCCGCCCTCATGGCTCGCAGGCTCTTGGAAAGGGGCGTTCGCTTCGTTCAGATTTTCCACCGCGGCTGGGATCAGCACGGCAGCCTGCCGCGCGATATCGCCTCCCAGTGCAAGGACGTGGACCAGGGCTGCTACGGCCTGATTCAGGATCTGAAAATGCGCGGGATGTTGGAAGACACTCTCGTGATCTGGGGCGGCGAGTTCGGGCGCACGGTTTATTCGCAGGGCGCGCTCACCGACGACAACTACGGCCGTGACCACCATCCGCGCTGTTTCAGCATCTGGATGGCCGGCGGCGGCATCAAGGGCGGTCAGGTCTATGGGGAAACCGACGAGATGAGCTACAACATCACGCAAAACCCCGTCCACATCCGTGATCTCCACGCCACCATCCTCTACGCCCTCGGCATCCAGCATGAAATGCTGTCCTACAAGTTCCAAGGCCTCGACCAGCGCCTAACTGGCGTCGAGCCTGCGAAGGTCATCAAGGATCTTTTCGCGTGATGTCCTCGCCGCCCGGCATCTAGGACTTTGCTTTCCGGCTTCTCGCAGATCTGTTTTGGACAAACGCCGCAAGCACTCTATGCTTCGCGCCATGAGCTATCAGGTTTTCGCCAGAAAGTACCGTCCCAAGACCTTCGCCGATGTGCTCGGGCAGGATCATGTCGTCCGCACGCTACGCAATGCGATCGAGCAAAAACGCCTCGCGCACGCCTATCTATTCGTCGGCCCGCGCGGCACAGGAAAAACCTCCACCGCCCGCATCCTCGCGAAAGCACTGAACTGTACCGACGGCCCGAAGATCGACTTCGACCCCGAGGAAGACGTCTGCCGCGAGATCGCAGAAGGGCGCTCCTTGGATGTGCTGGAAATCGACGGTGCCTCGAACAACGGCGTCGAGCAGGTGCGCGATCTCCGTGAATCCGTGAAATACGCCCCGGCCCGCGGGCAATACAAGATCTACTACATCGACGAAGTGCACATGCTCTCGAACGCGGCGTTCAATGCGCTGCTGAAAACCTTGGAGGAGCCGCCCGAACATGTGAAATTCATTTTCGCCACCACCGAGGTGCAGAAAATCCTGCCCACCATCCTTTCCCGCTGCCAACGTTTCGACCTCCGCCCCATCCCCACCCAGACCATCGCGGATCACCTCCTCCACATCGCGAAAGAGGAAGGCATCACGCTCGACGCCACCGCCGCATGGGCGATCGCCAAGGGTGCGGACGGCGGGATGCGTGATGCGCAATCCATGCTCGACCAGCTCGTCGCGTTCTGCGGCGAGACGATCAATGAGGAGAACGTGCTCGATGTCTTCGGTTTCACCTCGCGGGAAAAGGTCGCCGCGCTGACTTCGAAGATGCTTTCCCGCGATACGCCCGCCGCGCTCAAGCTCATCCAAAATGAGGCGGAAAGCGGCCGCGAGCTTTCCCAACTCCTTGGCGAGTTGATCGGCTGCCTGCGCGGGTTGCTCGTCGCGAAACTCGATCCCACCGCCGACGGCGAAGGTATCCCGGAAGCCCTTTGGAAAAATCTCATGGACGACGCCGACGAATACGCTCCGGAGCGCATTCTCGCAGCTATCGATGTCTTCGCGGAAACGGAAGGCCGCATGAAATGGGCTACGAACAAGCGCCTGCATTTCGAGCTCGGGATGATCAAAGCCATCCAGACGCTTTCCGAAGTCCGCATCACCGATGTGATCAGCGTGCTCACGAAAGGCGCGGATCACCTTTCCCAAGTCATCCATTCACCAGCGCCCGCGCCCGCCGCGCCGCTGGTTCAGGAAATGCCAGCCCCGGTCGCTGCACCCGCTCCCCAGCCCGCCGCTCCGAAAAAACAGGACGATACCCTCGCTGCCTTCGACGCGCTGATCGAAGGTGCCGATGACGAGGAAGACATCCCCGCGCCCGCCGCCACACCGAAAACGGAACCCGCCATACCCGCACCGAAAGCAGAGGAACCCGTGCAGGAGGATACCTTTTACAAGGATCCGCTCATCCAGACGGCCTTGGTGAAATTCGAGGCGGAATTCATCAAAAACTGAACCCACACAAAATCATGAACATACAGAAACTGATGCAACAGGCCCAGCAGATGCAGGCCGGACTGGCAAAGAAACAGGAAGAGCTGGCCGCGCGTGAGGTCGCGGTCTCCGTCGGCGGCGACAAGGTGAAAGTCCGCGCCACCTGCGCGGGCGATGTGTTGGAGATCAAAATCGATCCCGCCGTCGTCGATCCTACCGATGTCGAGTTTCTTGAAGACCTTGTGCTAAAAGGCGTTCAGGAAGCGATCGAGAAAGGCAAGTCGCAGGCCGCCGCCGAGATGAAGAAGCTCACCGGTGGCCTGGGTATTCCCGGGATGTAAAATTTCAATATTCAAACTCCAAATTTCAAGGAAGATTTCCGAAGAGCTCAACACCTCGCTAGCGAGCAGCAGCAGATCATCCCTGCAGATCACTCTCCGATTACCAAACGAACCGTCAAATCAGTCTTCCCCGGCAGGGTAACCTGTAATAACGCTCTCCGCCAATACCCCAACCCATGCAAGATTCCTTTAATTCATCGCTGCCATCCATCGAGCACTTGCGCCTGAGGGCGAAGCGCCGGATGCCCGGTTTCGCCTTCGATTACCTAGAGGGCGGTTGTTTCTCGGAAATCAACCTGCAGCGCAACATGGCTGAGATCCGGGAGGTGCAGCTGAGGCCCTATTACCTACGTGATTACGCTGGTGCCTCGCAGAAAACCGAATTGTTCGGTCATACTTATGATGCGCCGTTCGGGATTGCGCCCATCGGCCTGCAGGGGCTGATGTGGCCACTTGCCACGGAGATTTTAGCAAAAGCCGCCTTCAAGGCAAACATACCCTTTGTCCTCAGTACCGTGGGGACGGCGAGTATCGAGAAAGTGGCTGAACTCACCGAGGGTAACGCATGGTTCCAGCTTTACCATCCCGTCGAGGAGGATCTCCGTGACAAACTTCTTAAGCGCGCCGAGGTCGCCGGTTTCCCGACCCTTGTGATCCTCGCCGATACACCGACCTTCGGATACCGCCCCAAGGAAATTCGCAATGGCCTTTCGATCCCGCCGCGCATGACAATGCGAAACGTTTTCCAGATGATGACCCATCCCACATGGTCGTTCTCCCAGCTCTTCGCGGGCGCACCCGAGTTCCAGACCATGAAGCCCTATATTCCGAAAGGCCTCAGCATGAAGCACCTCGGGTTGTTCATGAACAAGACCTTCAGCGGACGGCTCAATGCCGAGAAGATCAAGCGCCTGCGCGACCGTTGGCCCGGCAAGCTCGTCATCAAGGGCATCGTCACCACCGAAGATGCCGAGATGGCGATTGTTTGCGGAGTCGATGGCATGATCGTCTCCAACCACGGTGGTCGCCAGCTTGATGCCGGGCAATCTACCATCAAGCCACTGGCTGAACTGGTGCGCACGGTAGGCGATAAAACAACTCTGATGATCGACAGCGGCGTGCGCTCCGGCCCCGATGTGGCCTGTGCGCTGGCAACCGGCGCGAAGTTTGCCTTCATGGGGCGGAGCTTCATGTATGGGGTCTGCGCCATGGGTAACAAGGGCGGCGAGCATACAATCTTCATGCTCAAGCGCCAGCTCCAACAAGTGATGGAGCAGATCGCCTGCGAGCGCGTGGAGGATTTCCCGAATCACCTGATCCGGGACGATTCCTGAGCCTGCTGGGAGCGCGGGTTTTCAATTCGCCTCCAACCAGCGGAGCTCATGAACACGCCTAACTTGAGCTATATATCCAAACATTGTAGCGATTCCGGTCACCGTTCTTAGATGGTCTTTTCCCGGACTGACTTTTAGGAAAGCAAGACGTAGTGTCAGCCTTGATCCGTCTCCGGCGGAGTGATGAGCTTCACTTCGGGAAAATAGGTGCGGTAGCGGGCGGCATCGGCGGTAGCGAGAGCCAGGTTGAGGACTCCTGCATGGGCACCGATGAAGAAATCGGGGAGCGGGGATTTCGGAGCGGGAGGGACGGGCTGTTGGCGGCGGTTTTCTAAATAATCGGCGTAGGCTTCCGCGCAACGCGGGGCTGCCAGGAAAGGGAGATCGAGGATGGAGATACCGAAGGCGGTGAGGCGGGTGATGACGGTATCCGGCTCTAGTTCCCCGATCAGATATTCGGCGAGGATCACGGGATTGATTGCTGCGCCCTCGCCCTGCACGGTGCTGCGGATGATTCCCCATGCCCACAGGTGCAGGGGTGAGCTTGGGTTGAATCCGTAGATCAGGATATTGGTGTCGAGGAGGGTCATGGCTCGCGGGTGAGGCGGCGGAGTTCTTCCCAATCCATTTTCGGGGTGAGTGGAGCGGAGGCGAGCAAGGCATCCATCTCCTCGGCGGTGGGTTTCGGGCGGGGCGCGGGGATGACTTTGGCGAGTTCGTAATGACCCGGTGCGGCTTCCCGCACGCTGTAGGATTCACCGGGAGTGGCTCCGGCCAGAACGAGGCGGCGCTTCGTATCGACAGTGGTGATTTTCATGGTGGGAAATTCCCACGATAGGTGAGACTTGTCAAGAATCCAGATAGAATCGGGGAGTGGTAGTGCTTCTGCGGCAATACCGACCATCGGCGACTGGCGACCGAAGCTCACCGCTACGCCTTCACCAGCGCCTGGTCGAAATCCTTCCACACCGGATCGATGTCCTGGTGGCGGAGCATTTCCGCGACCTGGGCGGGACTGCGGGTGTCGTGGATCTGGAATTGCTCGGTGGCTTTTTCCTTCCCAGATTTTTCGGAAAGCTCCACGCGGCGGCCTTTCACGGTCAGGTGGAGGTCGTCGGAGCCGGCTCCGGTGTAGCCCCCCGGTTCGGTGCGGGCGCCGGCCGACATGTGAGTCACTCCCAGCGGAGCCATGGCATCACGGAGAGGAGCGGGCTCGCGAGTGGAGAGCACGATGGCGACCTGCGGAAAGGTGATCCGGAACGCGGTGACGAGGCGCAGCAGCGCGGCGTTGGGCAAATAGCGGTTCGGATCTGGCTGGTATTGGTAGTTCCCGGCGTAGGGTCTCATGCGCGGGAAAGCGACGGAGAACTGGGCCTTCCAGCAATGCCGGTAAAGATATTCCAGGTGCGCGGCGAGCGATAGCGCCTCGTGTTTCCAATCTGCCAAGCCGAATAGCGCGCCAATCCCGATGCGCCGGAATCCGCCCGCGTAGGCGCGCTCCGGGCAGTCCAGCCGCCAGTCGAAATTCTTCTTCGGCCCCGCGGTGTGGAGCGTTTGATAGGTTTCGCGGTGGTAGGTTTCCTGATACACGATCAGCCCTTCTGCGCCGTGGTTGACGAGTTCCGTGTATTGATCGTCCTCCATCGGGCCGACCTCCAGCGCCAGGGTTGGGAAAAGTGGGATCAGCGCGTCGAGGCATTTCTGTAGGTAGCCTTCGGAAACGAATTTCGGATGTTCCCCGGCGACGAGCAGGAGGTTGCGGAAACCCTGCGCGTGCAGGTGTCTCGCCTCGGTGACGACCTGATCTACGGTGAGAGTAGTACGAAGGATCGCGGCGTCTCGCGAGAAGCCGCAGTAGGAGCAGTTGTTCACGCATTCGTTGGACACATAGAGCGGGGCGAACAGCCGCATCGTTTTCCCGAAATGCTGCCGCGTTACCCGCTGACTGCGCTGCGCGAGGGCTTCCAGCGGCACTTTATCCTCCAGCAAGCTCATGAACCGCCGCACCAAGGGTGTGGGGTTCGAGAGGAGGCGGGGATAGTCGGCGGAAAACGGCACGCGCGGAGAGTGGAACATCCCGGGGCGGGAGTCCAATGCGGATGTGGCATGGGGATGCCTCATTTTTTGCATCGCCACCCGTCGCAGTGGTTCCTAGTTTCCGGGCATGATCAGCATTGAGGTTGTCGGGACGGTGAAATCGTTGTGGGGCGAGGGGGCTGTATGGTGGAAGGGCTTCCTTTACTACGTGGATATCGAGGGCCGCCGCGTGCACCGTTTCGCGCCGGAGACGGGGGAGGAAACTTCGTGGGATGTCGGCCAGCGGGTGGGGACGGTGGTGCCGCGTGAGGGCGGCGGGTTGGTGTTCGCGGGGGACGACGGGATCTATTTCCTCGATGATAAAACCGGCAACATCGCGGCCATCGCGGATCCCGAGCCTGACAAGGCGGACAACCGTTTCAACGACGGCAAGTGCTCGCCGGACGGGCGATTTTTCGCGGGCACGATCAGCCTCGTGAAAAAGACCGGCGACGCGAAGCTCTACCGCCTTGATCCCGATCTGAGCCTGCATGAAGCCTACGGCCCGGTCACGAACTCGAACGGCATCGCGTGGTCGGCGGACGGAAAAACCTGTTATTACATCGATACCCCGCGCAAGGAGGTGCTCGCTTTCGAATACGCGGACGGGCTGCTGACGAATGAGCGGAGCGTCGTTTCCACCGCGCATCATGAGGCCTCGCCGGACGGCATGGCCATCGATGCGGAGGGCAATCTCTGGGTCGCGTTCTGCCACGGCGCGTGTGTCTGTTGTTTTGATCCGCGCAGTGGGAAGGAACTGCGGAAAATCGATCTGCCTTGTCTAGAGACAACCTCCTGCGCCTTCGGCGGTGCGGGGTTGGATGACCTTTTCGTGACCACTGGCATTCACAAGACCGTGGAGGAAGAGCATGCGGGGCGTTTGTTCCGCATCCGCGGGCTGGGGGTGAAAGGGGTGGCATCGAACGCGTTCGCCGGATGAGACTGATCCTCGCATCGGGTTCGCCGAGGAGGCGTGAGCTGCTGGCGGCGGCGGTGGATTTTCTGGAAAATGAGAGGGTCGGCGGCGGGTGACGGTTATCTCAAGCACCTCGGCGGGTTTGAACACTGCCTAGCTTTCGGCGCAGGAGCCGCGCTGCGGTCCGGCGGATCGTTGGGGAGGGCGGGGCTTTGCTGGGCCTGCGCGAAGAAGAATGTCGCCGCAAGCGCGGAAAGGATGTGGTAAGCTGGAATTCGTTAGGATGAGAAATTAGTCATCAAGAGGTGCTTGGATTTCACTGCGCGCGGCGTTCTTCGCGGGCTAGCTCGTCGATGACGATGCGCTCCTTCGCCCCGGCGGCTACTGTGCGCACGGGCCAGGTCAAAAAATCCGCGACGGCGCGGGTGATGCGCGCCGAGCTGCCGGCCCATGGGAAAAGGATGCCGTGGAAGAGGGCGAGGATCTGATCGGTCACGAAACCGGTGAGGCCGATAAGGATGATGATAGGGAATACCTGGTCGAAATTCCGGAAGCGTCCCTGTGTTTCGATGACCTCGGTGAGGCCGCTTTTCACGCCGATGAGTTCCGCGATGACCAGCCATGTCCACGCCCAGCCGAGAAGGATGCGGAGGTCGTTGTAGAGGTTTGGCATGATGCCGGGGAGGACGACACGGCCGATGAGTTGGCGAGGTTTCGCACCCAACGTCTGCGCGGCCTCCAGCAGGGAGGGATCTAACAGGCGTGTGGTTTTCGAGATCATCAGGATCATGTGCGGCAGTGTTCCGATGAAAACGAGGGCGATTTTTGGTGAGTCCCCGGCGGCGAGCACGGCCACCAGCAGGGTGCTGAACGTGGGGGCGGGCATGTAGCGGAAGAAATCGGTGAACGGCTCGAACAAGGTGGAGAAAAAACTGTAGGCACCGCAAAGGATTCCGATGGGCACACCGAGCAAGCAGGCCCAGAGGAAGCCGGAGAAAATGATGCCAAGGGAGCTGCGGTAACGCTCGCCTATGGTCGTGCCGTCGTTGCGGGGCGGCTGGGTGAAAAGTTTCCAACCCGTCTCGATCACCTCATGCGGGGCGGGGAGGTAGGAAGGGTTCGCCGGGATGCCTTGCGGAAGGAGCTTGAACAGCGGCTCTTCGGGAAGGCTCTTGTAACTGAAGACGGGGGAGGAGGTGGAGAGGATTTCCCAGTTTTTCCGGACGATCCCCATGTTCTCCTCGTTGAGGGTTGGTAGCTTGCGCTGGCCGGTGGCGAGGTCGCGCCAGAGGAGGTAGATTTTCGCGTCGTCCTGTGCCTCCCTATCGTTGATCCAACCTGCGTCGATCCCAACCGGCGCGAGTTGGCGCAGCAGCTTCTGGTTCTTGCGCTTGGAGCCTTCACGGGTGGAGGCGTTTTCCTGGCGGACGTCGTCCACATATTTCGGGAAATAATCCTTCGGTAGATGGTCTCCAGCGGTAAGCACTGTGGCGGAACCCTCACGCGAGGCAGCGACCGTGATTTTCACATCCGGATGCCAGATGAAAGGAACGTAGGACACTACGCACCAGATCATCGCAGGCAGGCAGAAAGATATGATCGTCAGGCATAGTCTGCGCCCCGGTGACAGATCCCTGCGGATGCGGAACCAGCCGGTGAATATGCGGGGCGCGGGCATGCCTTGGGTGGATCACTCGGATTTCAGGGATTCCGCGTAGGCTTTGGTGAAGCTTGGGTTGAGGTATTTTTCCGCGTCTTGGGATTTCTCATAGACCTCGAACTTGAGGTTGAAAGCGTCCACGAACTTCGTGGAGCCATAGACCGAGCCAAGCCCTTCCTTGTTTTCCCAACGCTTCAGCGCCTCGTCCAAGGTCAGAATGTAGGTGCCTTTCAAGAAGGCTTCGTATTCTTCGGGCTTGATGCCGACGCGGCCGGAAAGGATCTCCAGCGTTTCATCTAAGTTCTCCTCGTTGCGGATAAACTCGGCGATGCGATACCATACGGTCACGACCTTCGCCCAATCCTCCTTGCGGGTGTCGAGGCTCTCGGGGGAGACGTAAAGGAGATCGTAGATGATGCCAGGAGCATCCGCCGAAGTGAACACAGGCTTGGAGCCGGGAACTGCTTTCAGGGCCTGCCCGGAGTTTGGCTGCCATGCGCCGATCGCATCCACCGCCTTCGCCTGGAATACCTGCGGCGTCTCGTTGGTGGGGGTGTTGACGATGGTTACCTTCGAGGGATCCATGCCGTTTTTTTCAAGACCGGTAAGCAGCAATAAGTGGCAAACGAAGCCCTCCTCGACGCCTACTTTTTTACCTTCCAGGTCTTTTATGGAGTTGATGCCCGGAGCCGCTACGATCATGTCATTGCCGTTGGAGAAATCGTTGATGATGATGCCCACCGAAGGTTTGCCAGTTGCACCGGTGACAAGGGCGTCGCCGTTGGTCATGGTCACGGCATCCACTTTTCCCGCCACATACGCGTCCATGGACTCGACGTAATCCATCCATGCAAACTCGACCTCGACGCCTGCTTCCTTGAACCAACCCTTCTTGATTCCGATCTCCCAGGCGATCCAGCCCGGCCAGTCGGAGTAAGCGATTTTCAGCGGTTTGGCACCGACCTGGGTGGCGCCCAGCAACGCCATGACGCCGCAAGCGAGCAGCCCTTTCATCCAATGGTTGTGTGTTTTCATAAGTCTTCAGTGGTTCGCAATAGGTCTTGGCTCCGTTGTCCGTTATGAACAAATGAAGAAACCTTCACACGGAGTTAAGCAACCCGCGTGCCACGATCAGGAAGACCGTTGGCTCAGTCCACGCCCGGCATCACGACCTCGAAGGCGAGTTCTTGCTTGTATCGATATCAATCAAAATTCAGCTCAGGGTTTAGAATCGCTTTTCAAATCTTCTCCATTCCGATCTTCCTGGTCATCCTCCTCCACCGGTAGCAGCCGAGCGACCGGTTTACCGTCGCGGGTGATCACGATCTCGCCCTCCTCCGCGAGGGATCGCTCGGCTTCCGGCCAGCGTTGGCGGACGTCTCTCACGGTGATCGTTTTCATGGCTTATGTGTAACATGTTTCACGCTGCTGACAACGCCGCCGGAATCACTCCGCCACGGGCAGAAACTCGGGCAAGGTGCCTGGGACGCCGGCGAGGCGAGGGTTCGCTTCCCAGCCATCACGGGTGAAGATGCGGCGGGCGATGCGTTTCAGGGATTCCTTGGCGTTGCGGACATTGGGGCGTTCGGGACGGAGCCGGTCGCCTTCCCCGCCGGGCAGGAAAGACCAGGAGAACATGATGCGGGAATCGACCATGCCGGGCTTGTCTTCGTAGGTGCGGGTTTCGCCAAAGCGCATGTCGGCGATCCAGACGCCCTCGGCGTGGGGGCGGGCGATCCACCAGCCGCGCGAGAACCATTTTATGGTCGCGACCTCCCGTTCCTTTTCCAGACCCGCGAGAGATTCGGCGCAGCGCGGGTAGATCGTCCAGCGAACGGGAGCGGAGGGGCTTTCGAAAACGGAGCGGTAACCGACCCAGAGTTCGTCGCCGCGATCCACGACGGAGCGCCAAAGGAGGGTATTGAACGCGGTGGGTGCCTCCATGCGGCGTTCGTAAGTGACTGCGCGGCGGGCGAGGTCGGCATCGAATGCGGAGGATATCAAAAATTTCAAACCGAAGGTAAGGGCGACGTATCCTGAGCTGATTCCTAGTCCCCATGCCAGCAGGCGGGTGCGTTTTTTCTGGAGCTTTTTGGCGCGGCAAAAACAGAGCCATACGAGAGCGACGAGCAGCGGCAAGGTGTAGAGCGGATCGATGATGAAGAGGTTATTGAAAGCCAGGCGCGTATCGGAAAACGGCCAGAGGACGGAGGTGCCATAGACGGTGAAGCAGTCGATGAGAACGTGGGTTGACCATACGAGGAAGACGAACCAGCCCGCGCGGGTGGGGGATATCTTTTCCTTTATCCAGAGCTTTGCCAGCGGCTTGGCCAGTGCGAGCGAGGCGATGACCATAAGCAGCAGTGAATGGCTCGCTCCGCGGTGGAATTCGAGTTGCCGGGCGTTGTCGAGGAACGGGGAGAAAATCACATCAAGATCGGGAAGGGTGCCAAACAGCAGTCCCCATGCGACGGCGCGGTTGCCGAGCTTTTTTCCGAGGAGCGCTTCGCCGACCGCGGCTCCGAGTGTGGCTTGGGTGATAGAATCCACTTTGAGCGCTACTTTTTTTCTAAGGTTTTGGGCTCAGTGTCTTGCTAAACTCGTTCCATAGCAGGCGGGTGATGTGCGACTCCAATGCCCTCAGCGGATCGTCCAGCGCCTCGGGAGCGGGGTTGTAGGAGGTAGTTTTGGAGAGGTGGCCGCGGACAAGGTTGAACGTGGTTTTCAGGAGGTCATTGCTGAGGGCTTCCGTATCATCGGTGGTGAAGGAGAGAACATCCGTGGAAGGTGCGTTATCGCTGGAGCCGGTGATCCATAGCGCGACGGGCGTGGGAGTATCTGTGCTCTGAAGCGTGCGGCCGATGTGGAGTTCATGGGAGAACCTGACGATGCCGGAGGAGGCGGTATTGAGATCGCGTGTCATATTTACCATGATGGCAGGCAGGATTTCGGAAAACCTCCCGCCGGTGCCGATATGGATGACGACCTGTGCCGCTACATCGGGATCGGTGTTCCAATCGGGCAGCTTGGGCTTGAGCCGGTGGATCGCTGAGATGGCGGATTGGATTTGCTCGGGATCGGATTCCGCGAGATCGAGCACCCGCTCATAGGCGAGGAGCGCGCGCTGGAAAGCGGCTGCCTGTTCGAGGGCGGCAGCGAGAGCGAGGAGTTTTGCGGAACCCTCCGGCGCCCGATCCGAGTAGGTGTCCAATACGGGAGCGGATTTGATGTCGCCGAGATCGACGGGATCAAGCAGGGCGGTGAGATCCGGAAGGGTGTCCGCGTCATCAGGCGGCGGGACTTTGATGGAGATCGCATCGTCCTCCAGGCGTGAGGCCGGCAGGGAGGCAAGGGCTTCGGCGCGGATCTGGCTGAGCGTCGCTTCGGACGGCGGGGTTAGGAAATCCATGTCGCGCGTGCCCATCCACCATAACAGGACGAGGGTGAGCAGGCAGAGTGGGATCACAGCTAGGATCGGGATTCGCATGGTTGGATGTGAGCGAATCTAGGCAGCGGCGGCGAACGGGCAAGGCAACAAAGAAAAAACCCCGCCGGATTCACGCCGGTGGGGTTTTTGGAAACGGTAACGCGCCGAAGGATCAGCTGGCGCTCTTGACGAGAAGGGCGCGCTTGCCGACCCGGTCGCGGAGGTAATGGAGCTTGGCGCGGCGGACTTTGCCTTTGTTGGTGACCTCGATTTTGGCGATACGCGGGGTGTGCAGCGGGAAAACGCGCTCGACGCCCTCGCCGTAGGAGATTTTACGGACAGTGAAAGCGGAGTTAATGCCGGAGCCTCCCTTGGCAATCACGAGACCTGCGAAGATCTGAACGCGCTCCTTGCCGCCCTCGACCACCCGGCAGTGCACCTTGACGGTGTCTCCGACGTTGAATGACGCAACATCCTCCTTGAGTTGCTCCTGCTCGATTTTTTTGATGATGTCCATGGTCTTGGTAGTGGTAGTGGAAAGTGTGTATGAGACCCGCGAGATGCCATAAAGGCAAACAGGGGGCGAGACGGTTAGGGCTTTCCCACTCCTTTTGCAAGGGTGAAATTTGGGAAATAAACGCTGAAATACTGAAAAGCTGAAATGCTGAGATTTTCCGAGGGTGTTTACGTGGTCTTTTTCCCATACACGGAGGAGGGATCGAACGATAGATCCGACTGGGTGAAAGCGAGCGCGGCCGGGGTTCCGGGGATGACTTTGCGGTAGAAACAGGAGGTGCGGCCGGTGTGGCAGGCACCCGCGCCGATCTGTGCGACCACGATGACGAGCGCGTCCTGGTCGCAGTCGGTTCGTATCTCGACGATTTTCTGGGTGTGGCCGGAGGTTTTTCCCTTATGCCAGATTTCCGAACGCGAGCGAGACCAATAGACCGCCTCGCCGTATTCCAAGGACAGCCGCAGCGATTCGGCGTTCATGTAGGCGAGCATCAGCGGCTCACTGGTGACGGAATCAATGGCTATCGCGGGGATCAGTCCGTCGGCATCGAACTTGGGCGCGAACTCGCCAGACTCCTCGATCTGGGCTTTGTCTTTGCGGGCGGAAAAAGGGCTGGGTGGAGACATGGTGGGAGAGAAAGTGGAAGCGCATCGGTCATGCTGTCGAGGGCGGATTTTGGTATTCCTCAGTCTAGCGCGCCATTATGTCCATAGCCGTCATGCGAGCGGAGGGCAGCACCATTTCAACGCGGAGCGAATCCTCGGGGTGTCCTCTGGTCATGCTTTCGCGAGCGCTGCTCTTTTGTGTTTAGATAACTCGCCCGATGTGCCCACTCGACAAGTAAAAACCTCCGGCTAGGATGACTGGGTTGTTTCCGCCGGACAAACCCATGTTTCACCCTGCTTTCCATGATCTGCTCAAGCCGCAATGGCTCGGCACGCTTGCCGAGCTGAAGGTATCCGGGGGGCTGGCGGTGAGCGAGCTGTCGCGACGGCTCGACTCCAGCTACATGACGGTGAAGCAGCATTGTGAGGATCTCACCAAGCTCGGCTACCTGAGGCGATCGCGCATCCCCCGCACGGAAATCGGCAGGCCGGAGATTTTCTATCGGCTTTCGGAAAAGGCAGAAGGTATTTTCCCTGGTATCCCGGAAAGTTTCACGCTGGATATCCTCGTCCAGATTCAGCGCACATTTGGCGAGACCGCCCCTGACCGGTTGCTTTTCCAGCATTTTCAAGAGCGAGAGGAGGAGTGGAAAGGGAAACTGAGCAGAGGTACGACCCTGCTATACAAGGCGCAGCTTTTTGCTAAGATTCGCACGCAGGAAGGGCTTTTTATCAGCTGTCTGCATGATCCTGAGACGGGTGTCATCACTCTCCGCGAGTTTCACCATCCGTTGGCTCGAGTGTATGCAAAGCATCCCCATGCGATCGAAATGGAGCGCCGCGCGATCGAGGGGGCCTTTGGCGTGAAAGTCTCCCGCAAGCCCGCTGCTGGCGCGGAAGGAACGCCAGCGCATATCGACTTTGTTATCGATGTGCGGTAGGGTGATTTTTTCACAAAAGGATTTTGAATCAGAACCGCCTTATCTTTGTCAAAGACCCCAGCCACCAGATCGGCATACTTATGAAAATCCACACATTTCCGTTATTCGTCGCGAGTTTATTACTCTTCCTCATTTCCTGCGACAAGCCCACCAACGAAGAGGACTCGAAGCTCAGCCAGCTTGAAAAGAAAGCGGCGGAGGCCGAGGAGCGGCAGAGGCAGCTTGAGTCGGAGCTCGCTGAGCAGAAACTTCTTACAGAGAGGGACGCGATCGAGCGGGAGCGGACGCTGATCGAGCAGGATCGCATGGCGATGGAGGAGGCGAGGAACGCGGACAAGGCCGTGCTAGATGCGGAGCTGGAGAAGCGGAGCGCGGAGCTCGCGGAGCGGGAACGCAGGATTTCCGAAGCGCAGGGAAATCTCGATCAGAAGGAACGGCAACTGACGGGTCTTGAGGGAAAGCTCAGCCAGCGCGAGTTGGACTTGGCTGGACGACAGCCGCTCAAGGCGCTGCCCGTTAGCCAGAAGGATTTCGTCCGCGGGCCGACGGGGGATTTCCGGAATTTCTATGAGCCTCTAGGAGCTTACGGATCGTGGTTTAAAACTAGGAATTACGGCTATGTGTATCAGCCCACGGTTGTGCGGGACGTTTCATGGAGGCCATACACGCGCGGGCGCTGGGCGTTCACGAATCAGGGCTGGACATGGGTTTCCAGTGAGCCATTCGGCTGGGCCTGCTATCACTACGGGCGTTGGGCGCAGTTGCGCGGTGTTGGCTGGGTGTGGGTGCCCGGCAGTGAGTGGGCACCGGCCTGGGTGACATGGCGTGAAAGCCGCGGACACATTGGCTGGGCGCCCTTGCCGCCCGAAACGCTCGCATGGCGCGGCCGCGCGTGGGATTCCTCGGTAGAGGTAAGCTTCGGGATCAGTAGCTCGAATTTCTCCTTCGTAAGCTACCGGAATTTTGGAAACAACATCCAAGCTTACTGCCTGCCTCCCGCGCAGAATACGGTGATTTACAGCAACACCACGAACATCACCTATTACCAAGTCACGGGCAACCGGGTCTTCGTCGGTGGTCCCGGATATCGCAATGTATGTGATCGGATCGGTAGGCCGTTTCCCATCCATCATCTCCGCACTGACCTGAACCCGGACTTCGGACGCGGTGGCCGCCAGCTTGGCTCGCATTTCCATGGCAACGAGCTGCAGGTCATAGCGCCGCGCATGGATGCAAGCTGGAACCAGGCGTTGCGTCCCGCAAACATCAATCGGGATCTCGGTGATGTCACCATCGACAGGCCGAACGAACTTCCTGCGGAGGTGCGCGATGAATTCCGTGACCGTCGCGCCGAGGAAATCCGCCAAGCAGAACAGGTTGTTGTGGATGCGGGTGGGCGAGAAAACTTCGAGAGAGAGCGGATAGATCAGATCGAACAGAGCCGTAGGGAGGCTGTGGAAGCGGAGAAAGCAGCGGAAGCGGAGCGCAACCCTATCACTAAGCCGCAGCCGGAGACGATCCCAGGCACGATTCCCGAGGTGCCACTGGAGCAGCCCGTGGCGGAAATTCCGGACAGGCCTACCGACCGCCCCGATCGTCCGGGACGCCCCGGAAGACCTGATGGTAGAGATCCGATCCCGACCCTTCCCGAACCGCCCACCATTCCGGGTGATAACCAAGATCCCGTCGCGGAGATTCCCACTTTGCCAGCTCCGATAACTGACCCAGAGCGTCCTGAGCGCCCTGGCATACCTGAGCGTCCTCAACGTCCTGATCCTACACCACCTCCTGGTGTTGATAAGCCTGTCGTAGAGCCGCCCGCGATCGAACCGCCCGCCCAGCCACCGTCCGTTCCCGTGCCATCTGTTGAACCAGAAATGCCAGAACGCCCGGTGCAACCGGAAATTCCTGGAAACCCCGAGCCTCCAGCGCCGGAGCAGCCCTTACAGCCTGTTGCACCAGAATTGCCAGAACGTCCGGTGCAGCCTGAAGTCCCGGTAGCCCCGGAGCCTCCCGCGCCGGAGCAGCCCCAACAACCTGAGCCAGAACGCCCAGTGATGCCGGAGCGTGATCAGGCCGAAGAAGCCCGTCGCCAACAACAGGAGCAGCAGGAGCGTGCCCGACAGCAGCAGGAGGAAATCCGCCAGCAACAGGAGCAGCAGGAACGTGCCCGCCAACAGCAGGAGGAAATCCGCCAGCAACAGGAGCAGCAGGAACGTGCCCGCCAGCAACAGGAGGAAATCCGCCAGCAACAGGAGCAGCAGGAACGTGCCCGCCAGCAGCAGGAGGAAATACGCCAGCAACAGGAGCAGCAGGAACGTGCCCGCCAGCAGCAGGAGGAAATACGCCAACAACAGGAACAGCAGGAACGTGCCCGCCAGCAGCAGGAGGAAATACGCCAGCAACAGGAGCAGCAGGAACGTGCCCGCCAGCAACAGGAGGAACAACGCCGCCAGCAACAGGAGGAAATGCGCCGCCAGCAACAGGAGGAACAACGCCGCCAGCAGCAGGAGGAACAACGCCGCCAGCAGGAGGAGCAGATGCGTCGCCAGCAGGAGGAGCAGATGCGTCGTCAACAAGAGGAACAGCAACAGCAACAGCAATGATCCTCGTGGTCAGCCTCTTTTCGTGAGTTGGGCTTTCATGTTACCTAAAAGTTTCTCCAAGGCGGGGATAGCCACGCCTGCGGTCTTCGCACGGCGCATCGGTTCCTCACAGATCGGGACGAGTTCCAGCTCGCGACCTTCCGTGAAATCGATCATTGTGGAAGGCCGGTAAGCTCCCATCGGGCGGGTGCGTTTGCTGTTCGTTTCCAGCAGCGCTCCGTCGAGCGGTATGTCCTGCGCCCGCGCCGCCGCCACCACTTCCCACATTATTTCCCGGATCATTTTTTCAGTCTCCGGAACGGAAAGGAGCACATCGGTCGTCACCCCGCCCTCGGCCACTGACAGACCGTTGAAAGGGATGTTCCAGAGAAGTCAGATTCAAGGCTGTGATATGGGTGCTATTGCGTGAATGAAAGGCGGGCTTTCATTTTCAGTGGCGGATGGGAGTGTGAAACATGCGAGAGGAAGGAGGTGGATTAGGCCGTGGATATGGCGCCGGGTTCGCATGATTTTCGTGAGTAGTTCTCAGCTCGCCAGGCAGCCCGGGCAATTCTGTGCAAAATGTCCCGGCAGGATCTCGGCGAGCTCTGGCGCGTGATCGGTGAGGCAGAGTTTCGCGTCGCCTATGAGGTTGCGGGGCTGGAAGGCGCAGCCTTTGGGCGGCTGGGTGAGGTTCGGCGGTAGGCCGGGGATGGTGATGAGCGGCTGACCCTTTGGCTGGGCTGCGGGAATCGATTTCAAAAGCGAACGCGTGTAGGCGTGCAGCGGCTTACTGAAAAGGTCAGCACGCGCGGCACTCTCCACGATGCGCCCCGCATACATCACGTTAATCGTGTCGCACATTTCCGAGACCACCGCGAGATCGTGGGTGATGAAAATTACCGCCGTGCCAAGGTCGCGCTGGCGGTCGCGGATGAGATCGAGCACCTGCTTCTGCACGGTGACATCGAGAGCGGTGGTCGGCTCGTCGCAGATGAGCAGCTCGGGCTTCGTGATGAGTGCCATGGCGATCATCACCCGCTGCCGCATCCCGCCGGAAAACTCGTGGGGGTAAGAATTGATCCGCTGCTCAGGATCGGGGATACCCACCTCGGCAAGCGCGTCGATGGCGCGGGTGAGAGCCTCTTTACCGCGCAGGTTCTCGTGCAGCTCCAACGGCTCGGTGAGCTGCTCGCGGATGCGCATGAAGGGGTTCAGCGAGGTCATTGGATCCTGGAAAATCATCGAGATCCGCTTGCCTCGGATTTTCAGCAGCTCCTTTTCCGGCGCCTTCAGGAGATCGATGCCGCCGAACATCGCTGTCCCGCGTTCAATTCTCCCGGGAGGCATGGGCAGCAGCCCGAGCAGCGAGTAGCAGGTGACGGATTTTCCCGAGCCCGACTCGCCGACGATTCCCAGCGTCTCGCCTTTCTCAAGGGAGAACGAAACGTCCTCCACCGCGTGGACGATCCCGTTGCGGGTGTGGAAACGAGTGGTGAGATTCTTTACGTCAAGGAACATGCAGGAAACCCTAAATTTCAAACCTTAAACCTCAAGGAAGAAGCGTGGCATCGACGATCAGATCAACGATCTCATCGGCTGAAAATGTGGCTGTCACATGAAACGCCTCGGCAGGCGAGGGGACTTCCAGCGCCTCCAATTGGCTCGCGAGCATTTCCGGTTTCATGTAATGCCCCGCCCGCGCCGCCATCCGCCCCGTGAGGGTAGCGGGATCGCAATCGAGAAAAACAGCATTGATGCCGGCTTCGCCGATGCCGAGGGTTTTTCGGTAGGAAGCTTTTAGCGCGGAGCAGGCGAGAACCGCCGGATCTCCGGAAAGCGCCGGGTCGATCACCTCCTTCCTAAGCCTCATCAGCCAAGGCTCGCGGTCACTGTCATCCAGCGCGACGCCACCCGCCATCTTCGCGATGTTCGCGGGCGGGTGGAAATCATCCGCGTCGTGAAACGGCCAGCCCAGCCGCTCGGCGAGAAGCGTTCCAACGGTGGTCTTACCAGCTGCGGCGACACCCATCAGAACGATCACACGCGGAGCGCTCATTGCATTTTAAACGTTCGCTTGGATCAGGCTTTGTCCAAGATAGAGTTCCAGTGCTCGACGTGGTCTTTCTGATCCGCGAGGAGGTCAGTAAGATCGTCGTGGATGGTAATCGAGGTGATCTTATCGCCGACTCCGTTGAACTTGCAGCCCCGTTCTCCCGTATTGTTTTTTCCGGTAACTTTATCCACAACGTGCAGACCATCAGTGACTTGCCCAAAAACAGAGTGGCGGTTGTCGAGGAATGGCGTGGCGGTAGTGGTGATGAAGAACTGGGAGCCATTCGTGCCGGGGCCGGCATTCGCCATAGAGAAAACGCCGGGGCTGCGGTGGCGCAGCTCGGGGTGGAATTCGTCGGCGAACTTATAGCCCGGGCCGCCGCGACCGGTCTCGGTCGGGTCACCGCCCTGGAGCATGAAGCCCTCGATGACGCGGTGGAAGGCGATACCATCGTAGTAGCCGCGCTGGGCGAGATTTAGGAAATTCGCCGAGGTCAGAGGCACCTTGGAGGCGTAGATCGTAGCGGCGATGTCGCCGGCGGTGGTGTGGAGTGTGATTTTGATGTCGTTCATAGAGTGTTCAGTTTTTGGTTAGTTGGAGATAAAGAGGAAGAAAGTCCAACCACAAATGGACGCAGATTCACGCAGATGGAAGAGAAGAATGGAAGAGAGTGGGAATTGGTGAGGTTTCTGAGGTTATGCTTCCCCATTTTCCAGCGGCATCCATCCTCTTTATCTGTGTCCATCCCGTCCATCTCTGGTTGAATTATCTTTGGGTGCAGGAGTTTGATGCGGATTCCGCAGTTGTGAGAGCACCCAGCGGTATTCGGAGGCGATCTGTTCGACGACGGGGCGCTGGAGCTTTCCAGGGAGGACGCCCCAGGTGTAGGTCTCGATCTCGAAATGGTGGCAGGCGGCGGGATGGCGCTGGCACCAGGTGAGGGTTTCCGCGACGTGATTGTGTGTGGAGGAAAGCGGCGGCGCGGGCTGTGCGTCGAGCGGGATGTGGAAATGGACGCGGGCTTCCGCGAACTCCGCAGGTGAAATCTCCCCGCCATCGACCGCCGCGAGGAAGGCCGGGAGATCGAGGAAACGGGCAAGCGTGGCATCCGGTCGCCTTGCGATCACTTGGTGGAAATAGGTTGGTTCGTCGAAACCCCGGATCGCGTCGATGGCGGCGGGGTTCCCCGGATGGAGCGAGAGTGCGTTGGAGAGATGGATTTTCGAAAGCCGGATCCCGGCAGCGGCGAGGGCGTCCAGCGAGGGCGCGGCTTCGTCGAACTCAATGGCGAAGTGGCAGGAATCGAAGTTCAGCCCGATCCGGTTGGTGAGGATCACGGGGGATTGTGCCTGAAAGTGGAGTCGCTCGAAAAAGGCCAGCGTTTCCGCCGTGTTCTCGAAGTGACCGAGCGGCTCGGGCTCCAGGCCGAGGTGGAGGTCGATCTGATATTTCTGCGATAGGTCTTCGATGAAATGGGCGATCTCGATCAGGTTTGTGCGGATCGCGGATTCATCGGCGTGGAAGGTTTTGTGCGAGCCGGGCAGGGTGGAGACCGAGCCGCCGCCGGAAGCGGGCGCGATTTCCGCGAGGATGCGGAAAAGATCTTGGGTGTAGTTCACTCGATCGGGGCTTGTCCAATCGGGCTGGAACACCTTTTCCTTTACTCGTGTGCCGTGAAAGGAGCCGTAGGGAAAGCCGTTGATCGTGAATACGTAGGAATCATTCTCCGCCAGCCAGTCTTTAAATCTCGCCAGTCTGTCGCTTTCCAGCAATTCCTTCGCCGCTAGTGCCGAGAGACGGAGTCCGATGGGATAGGGCCTTCCCACCGGATGATCTCCCGTTTCCAAAAGCCGATCCCGCACGCCCATCACATGTGTCCGCAACGCCTCCATGGTTTCGAGCCATGTTTCGGCGGGGTGGATATTCGTGCAGTAGCCGAGGATCATTGGGTAAAAGCTGAAATGCTGAAAAACTGAAATGCTGAAATCTGGTTAAGCCAGGCCTTCCGCGGATTTTGCGACGCGGAGCATCATGGCTTCGCCAAGGTGGGGAGCAAGGATCTGGAGGCCAACAGGGAGATTGTCTGATCCATCGAAGGAGGTGGTGCCGCAGGGGATGGACATGGCGGGGATGCCGGCGAGGTTGGCGGGGATCGTGAAAATGTCGGCGAGGTAATCTTGGAATGGATCCTCGGCGCAGGAGCCGATTTTCCGGGCGGGGGTCGGTGCAACGGGGGAAAGGATCGCGTCCACCGTTTCGAAGGCCTGTTTGAAGTCACGAGTGATCAGGGCGCGGACTTTCTGAGCGCGGGTGTAATAGGCGTCGTAGTAACCCGAGGAGAGCACGTAGGTGCCAAGGATGATGCGGCGTTTCACCTCGGAGCCGAAGCCGAGCTCGCGCGACTGGTGGTAGAGATCGATGATGTTGGCGGGGTTCGGCGCGCGATTGCCGTAACGAATCCCGTCGAAGCGCGAGAGGTTCGAGGAGGCCTCCGCCGGGGCAATGACATAATAGGTGGCCACTGCGTGCTCCGTGTGAGGCAGGGAAATGGGCACAATGACCGCGCCGAGGCCTTCGAGTTGTTTGATGCGGCTTTCCACGTTTTCCCGGACGCCGGGATGAATGCCCTCGCCGAAGTATTCCTTGGGAATCCCGATCCGCACGCCTTTCACGCCGAGGTCGATCTCCGCCGAGTAATCGGGAACCGGCACGTCCAGCGAGGTGCTGTCCTGCGGATCGTGCCCGGCGATGGTCTGGAGGATCAGCGCCGCGTCGTCCACCGTGCGGGTGAGCGGCCCAATCTGATCCAGGGACGAGGCGAAAGCGACGAGGCCGAAGCGGGAAACGCGGCCATAGGTCGGTTTCAGGCCCACGACCCCGCAATGCGAGGCGGGTTGGCGGATCGAGCCGCCGGTGTCGGAACCGAGCGCGGCGAAGGCAGTGCCATCCGCTACCGCAGCGGCGGAGCCACCCGAGGAGCCGCCCGGAATCCGGTCGTGGTCATGCGGGTTGCGGGTGATTTGTAGGGCGGAGTTTTCCGTCGCGGAGCCCATCGCAAACTCGTCCATGTTCATCCGTCCGAAAGGGATGGCTCCGGCCTCTTTTAGTTTCCGGATAACCGTAGCATCGTAGGGAGATGTGTAGTTTTTCGCGAGAAACCGGGAACCGCAGGTGCAGGGCTGGCCGATGGTGTTGATGTTATCTTTGATGCCGATCGGTAGCCCGCCGAGGGGCTTCGAAAGATCCGCCACGGAGGCGTCTTTCAGGGCGAGATGGAGATCATGCGAAAGGTAGGCTCCGGTCTTTGGATCACGGGTCGCGATTTCCTCCGCGAGCTGCGAGAGGGCTTCCGTGGGGGTCGTTTCGCCGTCCAGATATCGGCGGCGCAGGCTGGTGAGGGACATGGTGGGTAAATGCTGAAAAGGTCAGGCGTCGGCGACGACTTTGGGGACACGGATCTGGGATTGGGCTTGGTCGGGGGCGTTGAGCAGGACGGCCTCGGGTAGCAGGCTTGTGTGGGGCTGGTCATCCCGCAGCGGGCCGAGCTGGGTGTCTGTAGCGGTGATGTCGCCCGGCAGGTCGATGGCGGAGAGGGATTCCACATGGCCGAGGATCGCCTCGAGCTGGGATTGAAAAACGGCGACCTCTGCCTCGGTCAGATCCAAGCGGGCGAGCTTGGCCACGTAGCGGACATCTATGGGGTCATGGGACATCGCGGGAAGATTTGAGGAGAAGCCCGGCGGAAGCAAGGGCTTTCCGGGTGGGTAAAATGTTTGGAGCTAGCCGCTAATCATCACCCGTATGCAACACCTCATCTTCATCACCGGAGATATCGGAAGCACTCCGCTGCGAACGACATTCATCCGAGAGTGAAGAACAGCGTAGGAATGCTCACTCATTGGCCGGAACCACAGCTAAACACCCGCGCCAGCGGCACGAATCCCATCCCATCCAGACTCTCCGTTTCGGAAAAGGACTTTTGCCAACCCCTCTAAGCGCGCGAAAGTTAGTTTGTAAGATTTGTCATCAGAGCGTTTGCCGATGGACAGGTCGTCGGAACCGTTTCAATTTCCCGCAATGAAGAAAGCGGAACAAGCACTGCGGCAAACGATGGCGGAATTCGGGTGTCAGACGGGCACCTTGCACCGTTCGGAAGGGGTGTGGCTGCATCTGGTAGCGATGGCGGGGGTGCCCGAGTTTCTGTTGGAAAAGATCTCTTTGATCCCATTTGGGAAAGGCATCGCCGGAGTGGCGGCGGAGACGAAGGCACCCGTCGAGCTTTGCAATCTCCAGCAGGATCTCGGCGGGGTGGCGAAGGAGGACGCACGCAAGACGGGAGTTTCCGGATCGCTGGCCGTGCCGATCCTTTCGGAAGAAGGGGTGGTGCTGGGGACGCTCGGGGTTGGGAAAACCGAGCCGTATGAATTCAGCGAGGCGGAAAAAGAACGCCTTGCGGAGATCGGGCAGGAGTGCCGGGCCTTGCTCTAGGCATGGAGCGGCGGATCGGAATCCGCCGATGATCATGGAAAGGCCGATGCTGAGTGCTTTCGCACTATCCATTTACGCTTCATGGACAGGGGCGAATTTTTTACCCGCCCCTCCATGCGCTACCGCGTGGGGCATACCTAAGCATCCATGTATTTGGAAAGCGATTCCCTGAGCGTGGTTCGCGCGCGGAACAGCAGGCTTTTCACGGAGGGGACGGAGGTGGCGAGGACTTCGGCGATTTCCTCGTAGGGGAGGTTCTCGTAGCGGCGAAGAACAACGGCGAGGCGCTGGTTTTCCGGGAGCGACTCGATCGCGGTGTCGATCGCGGCGCGGAGCTCGGTGTCTAACAGGGTAGCATCGGGCTGGGCGGCGGGGTCGGCGGGGTATTGGAGGTGGTGCTCGTCCTCGCGCTGGTCGGCGGAAACGGTGCGCTTGCGGGTGCGGCGGCGGGACTCATTGTAAACGAGGTTCCGGACGATGGTGTAGAGGTAGGTGGTGAACTTGTTATCCGGCTTGTAGCGGCGGGCGTGCTTCCAGACGCGGATGAAAACCATCTGGGCGATGTCCTCCGAGTCACTGGTATTTCCGAGCATCTTGGTGACCGTGCCGACGACGCTGTCCTGGTGACGCTCGACGAGCTGCCGGAAGGCGCGGTGATCACCCTCCGCCACACGGGCCATCAGGGCGTGGTCGATGCCCAAGTCGGTGTCGTCCGGTGTCGTTGCTTGGGTTTCCTCCATCGGATGGGCGAAAGGTGGGTTTCCGGTGAGAAACATCTGTAATCAAACCCCGGCTTGCGCCTGATGTTGCGGGGAAATTTGTGGTGTGCAGGTAATGATGTTCAAAAGGAGATTTCCAATCACTGGCCGGCCACGTTTTTGTGCCACAGCGGCGAGGACGGGATGTCGAAGGGGCGACAAACGATGATGCCGGCATGCTTCGCGTTGCCATTGATGTAGTCGGTGATCGGGCGATCGATGATCGTCATGCGACCCTTGTCCCGATCCGAGGTGGCGTGGGTGAAATAGGCGCGGCCCTTGAGCCGAATGATGAGGCCAACGTGGGAGGTGTAGCCGTATTTGCAGTTTGTGGTGATGGCGACGATATCGCCGTTGGCAAGGTAGTTCTCCGCCGCGCGCACCTTGTCCCTGGGGATGTGATAAACGGGGAGTTTGGAGACCTGCGCCTCGATGCGTCCCATCGGCTCGATCAAGGCAGGGTTGCTTTTCAGGTAACGGTAGCTTTTCCACTGAACTGTCATCTCTCGGATCTCGCGCTGGAGGCGGATAGCTCCAGGGATGCGCGAGGTGATGTTCTGGGCATAGCCGCGGCGCTGGTTGTCGTGGAAAACTTCCTCAAGGTGGTGCATCCGGGAGAGGTAATTACCGGTGCATTTCCCGTCTCGGTAACGCTCCAACTCCACCATATGGAGCATGTCCTGCGGCTTGTAGGGACCCGGCTTGTAGGCGATCATACGGGCGATCGCGAGGGCGTTCTCGTAATACGTCCAGCAGTCCATGCCGCCGAAGTTCACGACCGGGGACTCGATCCTGTCATCCACCTCAAGCGTGTAGTTCACGTAAGGGACGCCCGCCATTTCCCGAGCGACTCTAGCCGTGCGCTCACCGATGGGCAGCTTGCGCCAGTTTTCTCGCCCGGCCTTGGCGACGATGGCGTGGAACTTCGCCTCACCCTTGAAGACGGTGGATAGGGGAAGGCGTGGCGGGCTAGGGGAGGGGACTGCGACCTGCTTACCAGGGGACTGCACTTGGATACGTGATGTGCCGCGCATCGCCATCGAATCCGTGGGGGAGGTGCTGCATCCTGCTAAAACGAGAACCGCTGTGAAAATGTGGGGGAACGCGGATTTCATCCCTTTTCCTACACCCGCGAGGTTCCCGAAGGAAGTCCACAATTCCTGAAATTTTTATGATCGACGCGACACAGGCCGCCCGTAAAAAAGGGGATATCCAAGCCAAACCGAATTCAAAACCAATGATACGCCACCTTCTTCTACCCGTCCTGGCTTTCGTGCCCCTGACCATTCTTACGGCTCAGCCGAAAGCACCCGTGCAAGGTGAACGCATCGTCCTAATCGGCAATGGCCTAGGTGAGCGCATGGCGGATCATCCTTATCTTGAGGCGCGACTCCAGATGGCGCACCCAGAAAAAAGCCTGTATCTACGTAACATGTGCCGTCCCGGCGATACGCCGGGCTTCCGCCCTCATCCGTCACGCAACTCGCAGTGGGCGTTTCCCGGAGCTGGAAAATTCCACCCGCAGCACCAGACGCACGCGGGCGATGGTTTCCACCCGACACCCGACCAATGGCTCGCGGATCTCAAGCCCGACACGCTGATTGCCTTTTTTGGCTACAACGAATCCTTCGACGGCCCGGCGGGGATCACGAATTTCAAGGGCGAGTTGGACGCATGGATCAAGCACACGCAGGCGCAGAAATACAGCGGTAAAGCCGCACCGCGCATTGTGCTGGTCTCGCCCATCGCTTATGAAAACCTGTCGAAATCCCGCGATCTGCCCGATGGCCGCTCGGAGAACTCAAACCTCGCGCTCTACACCCAGGCGATGGCCGAGGTGGCGAAGACTACGGGTGTCGAATTTGTGGACGTTTACAAACCGACCCACGACCTCTACCCGACCCTCAAAAAAACCTTTACCCGCAACGGTTTCCTGCCGAACGACGACGGATACCGCCTGCTCGCCGAAATGCTTGTGAAAGCGATCTACGGCGATGCGCCTGTGAAAACGAAAGCATCATCGAAGGATGTCCTCGCCGCCATCGCGGATAAGGAGTGGTTCTGGTTCAACGATTTCGGCATGCTCAACGGCGTCCACGTCGATGGCCGCCGCTACAATCCCTTCGGCCCCAAGAACTACCCCGATGAGAAAAAGAAAATCCGCCAGATGATCGATCTGCGCGATCAGGCGACATGGGCGCTGGTGAGCGGGAAATCCTTCGATCTCGCCGACGCGGACAAGGCGACTCACGCCCTGCCGCCCGTGCAAACCAACTACCAGCCGAGCAATAAGAACGGCACCACCGAATATAAATACGGCGAGGAGGCGGAAAAGACGCTCACCACTCCCGAGGGATACCAAGCGAAGCTTTTCGCCTCCGAAAAGGAATTCCCGAACCTCGCAAACCCGATGCAGATTTCCTTCGATAACAAAGGCCGCCTATGGGTTGCTACCATGCCGACCTACCCGCATTACCGTCCCGGTGATCCGCTGCCGGATGACAAGCTGCTTATCTACGAAGACACGAACGGCGACGGCAAGGCCGACAAGGAAACGGTCTTCGCAGACAAGCTCCACCTGCCCATCGGGTTTGAATTCGTACCCGGCGGCGTGTATGTCTCGCAAGAACCGCACTTGGTTTTCCTCGGGGATACGGACGGCGACGACAAGGCGGATGTCCGCGAGGTGGTGCTGACCGGTTTCGACTCGCACGACACCCACCACGCAATCAGCGCCTACGCCGCCGATCCCTCCGGCGCATTCATGTTATGCGAGGGTGTTTTCCTCCACTCCAACGTGGAAACCTCTTATGGCCCGGTGCGCGGGGTGGATGGCGGCTTCTACCGTTTCTGCCCGCAGAAAACCAAGCTGGAGCGCACGATCCAGATGAATATCCCGAACCCATGGGGCTTCGCTTTTGATGATTGGGGTCAGGATTTCCTCATCCACACCTCCGGCCCACCATGGAACTGGGCGCTGCCCGTCTCGCTCAAACCACCTTATGGCGCGAAAGCCCCCGCCACTGCCGATCTCGTTCCGAAAGGACAATCGGTGCGCCCGACCTCCGGCCTTGAGTTCGTTTCCTCCCGTCATTTCCCCGACGAGGTGCAGGGCGATGCGCTGATCGGGAACTGCATCGGTTTCCTCGGTATCAAGCAGCACTCGATCGCCGACGACGGCACCGGCTACAAGACCAGCTTCCGGCACAACCTGTTGCAATCCTCGGATGGAAACTTCCGCCCTGCTGATTTCGAGTTTGCCCCAGACGGATCGCTTTACGTAATCGACTGGCATAACGTCCTCATTGGCCACATGCAGCATAACGCCCGTGACCCACTTCGCGACCACGTCCACGGCCGCATCTACCGCATCACCTATCCCGCACGTCCGCTGGTGAAACCCGCCGCCGTGGATGGCGCACCCATCGCCACTCTTCTTGAAAACCTCAAGCTCCCCGAATACCGCAGCCGTTACCGCAGCCGCCGCGAACTGCGCGAGCATCCGGTGGACAAGGTAATCCCCGCCGTGCAGAAATGGGTCGCCTCGCTCGATGCACAAGATCCGAACCATGCCCACCAGCAGCTTGAGGCTCTCTGGGTCACATGGGGCATGAACGCCGTGGATACCGACCTGCTCCGCAAGCTCATCACCCATGCCGACCACCGCGTTCGTTCCGCCTCCGTGCGTGTGCTCCGCTACAACTTCGATAAATTTCCCGACTCCCTCGACCTACTGAAAAAGGCAGCTACCGACGAGCACGGACGCGTGAGGCTGGAAGCGGTCATCGCCGCCACATGGTATGATAAGCTCGAGGCGCTGGAGGTCGTGACCATTGCGCAGGCCAAAGGCACGGACGGATGGAGCAAAGCCCCCGCCGAAGCCGCCGCCGCAAGGCTGCAGGGCAAGGCGCAAAAAGAGGAAGTGGAAAACCCCTTGCCGCCCATCCCGGAATATCTGACCTCTGTCGAAAAAGAAGCCTTCAAAGCAGGCCACGAGGTCTATTTCCGCGACGGCCACTGCGCCACCTGCCACCAGAAGGACGGCAAGGGTCTCGACCCCGCTTTTCCACCTCTGCATGACAGCATCTTCGTCCACGGCAATCCCGAGCGCCTGATCAAACTGACCCTTCACGGCGTGATGGGTCCCTTCGAACTCCACGGGAAAAAGTACGACGGCCAGGTGCCGATGACTCCCTTCGGTGGCATCATCAATGACAAGGAAATGGCGGCCGTCCTCACTTACGTCCGCAACACCTACGGCAACAAGGCCAGCGCCATCACCCCGGAGCAGGTTGCGAAAGTTCGTGAGGCTACCAAGGATATGAAAGGTTTCTATCAGATGGACGCCCTGCTGAAGGAGCATCCGCTGGAAAAATAACCCCTGTGACTACTGGCCGCTGGCAACGGCGGCCATGTAGATGTCCTCGCGGTAAAGGCGCGAAAGCGAACCGCACGAAATCTCCGGCAGGTTGCCCGCGCTGCGCAGGCCAGCCAGTGTCCATGACGCTTTGTCGGTGGAGGGACGGTTTGCGCCTTCTCCATGAAAAATGTGAAACGCCGGACTCGAAGCTTTTCCCACACCGTTGAAAAAATCCCCACCTAGGCTGTTGCGTAGGATTTCATCCGCCTCACCGGTGAAATCGCGCTTCGCAAGGATCGCGATCAGATCCTCGCGGAATGCCGGATCCTGGCACATCCGACAACTCTCCAGAAGAGCGGCGGTTAGCTTAACGGCATCGGCTTTCCGCTCTTGCAAGAAACCTCCGGAAACGAGCAGCACATTTCCCGGATGACCGTAGGAAATATCCACTGAGGTGGCCGGAGACCAGCCATCGCCACCGAGTATCGCCACGGTATTATACGGCTCATCGGCACAATACCCGTCGATGATTCCCGACTTGAGGTTGTCTGCCATGAGGGGAGGAGGGAGAGTGATGATCTCAATATCAGTGTCCAACAGACCGTGACGCGTGAGCCACGCATGAAGTAGGACACTGTGCGAAGAGAGCCGGTGGGTGGTGGCAAGGGTGAAGGGGCGGTTGCTCTTCCAATGATTCTTTAGAAACTTTTTGAGTCCCGCCCCATCGCCGATCTCCGCATGGGGAAGCCTGGTGGAAAGGGTGATCGCGTTGCCATGTAGATTCAGGATCAGGGGCACACCTACCTCACACCGCAGATCTGACAGCCCGTAACCGAGTGCGAAGGCGATGCCGGCGATGGCTTGCGCTGCGTCTAGATCACCATAAAAAAGGCTATCGCGCACCGTCGCCCATCCCAGCTCCCGTTGCAGCCTGACGTTCAGCCCGTAGCGCTCGAAGATCCCCGCTTCTTGTGCGACTGCCAAAGGAGCGCAATCGATAATCGGCACATATCCGAGACGAATAGGGTAGGGCATGTGCGGACATAAGCGGATCGAGTGCCAATTTTCGACCTTTGGCACATGCGGTGCTTAATCCGTTTATGGACAATGAATTAAGCCGCTGATTATGGATTGGGTACCTGACTTGCGGCAATTGAGGGCGCTGGTTGCCGTCGTTGAGGAGGGCAGCTTCACGCTGGCTGCGCGTAAGCTTTTTGTCACACAGTCCGCCGTCAGCCACTCGCTTCGGTCACTTGAGGATCAACTCGGCTACCGGCTCCTCGACCGCAACGGCAAACGGGTATCTGTCACCGCCGAGGGCGACATTCTTCTCAGGCGGACGAAACGCGTGATCCAGGAACTGGAGGAAGTTACCCGTGAACTCGATGGTCTGCGGCGCTGGGGGCAAACCACCATCAGGGTTGGTGCGCCACACAGCCTTTGCCATTTCATGGTGCCCGGTGTCCTCCGGGAGTTTCGCGATTGCTTCCCGCGGTGCGAGCCGTGCGTCGAGTCCGGCGAGACGGTGGATCTACTAGAAAAGCTTGAGAAAGGCGCACTGGATCTCGTGGTGGGCATCAAGCCGAAACATCACGATGCGGAAGGATACAGGGCCATGTTCACCGACCGGCTCTGCTTCGTCGTTTCAACCTTCCACCCTTGGGCAGCAAAAGGCGTTGACATCTCCAGCACGCTCGCCGCCCAGCAATTCATCATTTATGCCAAGGCTACTGACACCCACCGAATGATCGAGGAATGGATGGAAAAGATGGCAGGAAAGATCCGGAGCCCACTGGTGATCGGGGACATGCAGGCGATCATGCAGATGGCGAAACTCGGCACAGCCGTCGGCATCGTCGCTTCATGGGTCGCCGCTCGCGATGTCGAGGACGGGACCCTCATCGCGGTGGAAATACCCGGTCCGCAGCTTCATCGGGAGTGGGGCGTTTTCCACTCCAACCAGCGCGAACCCAGCCTCGTGGAGGAATCATTCATCGGCCTCTGCCAAATGGCCTTTGCGAACATGGCTAAGTGAACACCGCATGTGGGCTTAGCCTAAGGTTTCAGGAACTCGAGCAGATCATCGCGCCCTTTCGCGAGATCCGGTGGGTTGATGTAGAACATGTGTCCGGCATCGTAGTAGGTGAAGGTGAATTGCTTGCGCAGGTCTTCGGGCAGATCCAGTTCCTGCCTGAGGGAGTAGGGGACTCCTTCCGGCGGTGTGGCCAGATCCATATACGCGCCCATCACCAGAACACGCAGCTTGGGATTATCGCGCAGCGCGGCGGAGATCCTGCCCGTGAGATTCACGATGCGGTTGTCCGAGCCGAAACTCCACGGGCTGACTTTTCCGGTAAGGACTTCGTAATGCGAGTCTTCCTTCCAGCCAAGTTCGTCGCCGAGATAGGCGAGCATCGCGGTCGAGAACGCACCGATCGCCAGTGAGTAGGAGGGATCGTATTCCGCGGAAGTCGCGTTCGGATCCGTCGATGACCTGGCTACCCGCGCATCGAAACGCCCGATGACCTTGCCTTCCTCGCGCAGCAATTCCTTGCGAAACTCGAAGGGATCAATCCTCAGGCTTTTCCGTATCCACGTCTCCGCCGGTATCCCCGTGAGCTTGGAAAGCTTCGCCGCAACCGCTTCCTTTTCCGCTTTGGGTATTGCGTTGCCTTTCATCAAGGCCACCCCGTATTCGCCGAACGCAAAGTCACGCGCCTCCCGCAGGATTTCCTCGCGGTCGCCCTCGATTTTTTTATGGAAATGAGCCGTGGTGGCGAAGGTGGGCAGGAAAACCTGGTCGGATAGCTGGCTGCCCTGCGCGCCGATGAGGGTGCGGTAATCCAGCAGGGATGAGAGCAAAATCACGCCGTTGAGGCTCATCCCATATCGATCCTGCAGATGTTGGGCCAGCCCCGCGGCGCGGATGCCACCGTAGGACTCGCCACACAGATATTTCGGCGAAGCCCAGCGCTTGTTCTCGGTGATCCAGATGCGGATGAAATCGCCCACCGAATCAATGTCCTGTTGCAGCCCGTGGTAATCCTTGGGATTGCCGTCCTTTTCCGCACGACTGTAGCCGGTGGAGACTGGGTCGATGAAGACAAGGTCGCAGACATCAAGCAGGCTCATATCGTTATCAATCAGCCGGGCAGGGGGATTCACGGGCTGTGTGCCGTCGCCGGGAAAATCGATACGCTTCGGCCCCAGCATCCCAAGGTGCAACCAGACGGACGACGAACCAGGCCCACCGTTGAAAGCGAACATCACCGGCCTGTCTTTCGTGTCCTTGATCCCATCACGGGTGTAAGTGATGTGGAAGACGGAGGCTTTCGCATTTCCCTTGTCGTCGCGTAGAGCCAGCTTTCCGGTCGTAGCGGTGTAAGGAACGGATTGCCCGGCGATGGTAACCTTGGACTGGATCGAAACCTGCCCTGATTTCCCGGCGGCTTCTTCCTTGGCATCCGGCTTTTTCGCCTCATCGGCGGGCTTTTCCTGGGCGGAAATAGGATGGAGCAGGGCGAGGGCGAGGAGGATGAGCGGTTGTTTCAAAGCGTGAGTCATAAACAACCGGATATTCGTCTGAAATCGGCTTTTGCAAAGCCGGAACATCAGTCATTTACGCGCGGCTGAGAAAGCAATCCTGTTCTAGAATCCCGCTTGCCGTAGTCGACACGGAGGGGTTCCGATTCCACCCCTCGCCCTCAGGTCATTTACAACTTGTTACAATATATGTAATCCAAAGTCATTTAGATTATGGCTGCCAGCCCAGCGAAAGATTCCCATCGCAAGCAACCGCAAAACGCATATCATGTCCGTATGACAAGCGACGACACGAATCGCAAATACTGGCGGAACCAATCTTCCGCGCTTTCACGTAGGATCAACCTCGGATGGTTCTTGCAGACGCTTTCCGCGCCCTTGCTGGTCGTTTCCGCTCTCGGAGCTGTTGCCACGTTGATTCTGCGGCGCGAGTTTTCGGAAATTCCATTGTGGCTGATCGGGGTCTCACTGGCGGCTTGTCTGGTGGGCACTTCTGTCATTGCACTTATCCTCGCCGCGCGGCGGTTTGAGAAACCGGAACAAGCTCTCGTAAGGATCGAAGCCGGAGCCGGTCTCCATTCCGCGCTTTCTGCAGCGAATGCCGGGGTTTCCCCATGGCCTGAACCGCCACAACGCCTCACGGACAGCCTCAAATGGCATCTCCCGAAAACCCTCGCCCCCCCTCTCGCAGCGGTCGCTCTGCTGGCTGTTGGTCTGCTGGTTCCCATCGGTGCAAGGCAGCCCCTACCCCCCGCCCCGTCCAGCCAACCGCAGGCCTGGTCACAGATCGACTCCCAGCTCGAACAGCTCGCCGAGGACGCAATGGTTGATGAGGAATACATCGATGAGGTGGAAAAGCGTTTGGAAGAACTCCGCGCGCAGGAGGAAGAGGAATGGTTCAGCCATGCCTCGCTGGAGGCTACTGACAGCCTGGAAGAATCGCACAATTCCAACATGGAGAAGCTGGATCGCGAGCTTTCCGAGGCCGGAAGCGCCCTTGAAGCCCTCGCGGAAAATGCCGAAAAACTCAACGCCCAGCAGAAACAGAAACTCGCCGAGCAATTTGAACAGGCGCTCGAAGGACTCCAGAATGGAGCCATGAAACCCAATCCGGAACTCCTCGACCAGCTTTCCAAACTCGATCCCAACGATCTCGGAAAACTCAACCCCGACCAGATGAAGCAGCTCAAGGAGGGTATGAAAAAGCTCAAAGATTCGCTGGAAAAAAATGAGGATCTCCAAGGTGGCCAGGGCGAAGGCGACTGGGAAGACCAACTCCTTGGAGAAGGTGAAGGCAAAGGAGAAGGCCAGGGTGACGGTGAGGAAGGCGAAGGCGCCGGCGCCGGCGGGGTCAACCGTGGCCCCGGTCACGATCCTGACGTGCTGCGCGGAGGCAAAGATCCCCTTGATGTCGGCGAACTCACCGGGCTCAACGCCGAAGATCTCTCTCGCGCCATCCCCGGCGATTTACTCCAGCTCCAAGACGGCAAGCATAGCGTGGACGAATCCTCGTCGAAAGCCGCCGCAGGTGGCGCCGCCGCCCAGGGCAAAGGCGGTGACCGCGTCTGGCGCGACTCACTCGCCCCCGAAGAGCAGCGCGCTCTGAAGAAATACTTCGAGTAGCCGTGGCGGCGGATTGAATCCGCCCTGCCTTTCTCAGATTTTGTTGGGCGTGGCGGATGCAATCCGCCGCCACAAATCATTCGATGATCTGCCCGTCTTTAATGATCAGCGTCCGATCCCCCACCTTCGCGAGATCTTGATCATGGGTCACAACAATCAACGTAACTCCATGTTCATCAGCGAGTTTCAGAAGTATTTCCATAATTTCCTTACTCGTATTTGAATCAAGGTTACCGGTGGGTTCGTCCGCGAAAAGCACCGCTGGCTGGTTCACAATCGCCCTAGCGATCGCCACCCGTTGCTGCTCACCGCCGGACATTTCGGCGGGCAGGTGATCGGCCCGTTCCTTAAGACCCACCCGCTCCAGCGCGATCAGCGCCTCTTCCGTGCGGTTGATTCCAGCGATCGCTCCAGGCACCGCCACGTTCTCCACAGCGGTCAGCTCGGGCAGGAGATGGTAGTTTTGGAAAACGTAGCCGATCGACTGGTTGCGGAATTTTGCCTGTGCCTTCCGCCCCAGCGAATAGAGATCGGTTCCGGCGATGCGCACAATCCCCCGCTCCGGTTTTTCAAGTCCCGCGAGCGTATAGAGCAAAGTCGTCTTCCCCGCGCCGCTTGGCCCGCATAGGAATACTTTTTCGCCTTTGGCGATGCTCAGGTTCACCCCGTGCAGCACCTCAATGGATTTCTTTCCGATCCGGTATCCCCGGTGCAGGTCATGCGTTTCGATCATTGCCTCGCTCACTCCGCCAAGATGCACCGCCCCCGCCGTTCAGGAAGCAATTTCTGGAGTTTGCAGTTTAGGGTTTAACCTTTCGCGCTCCTGACTTTAGAAACGGCCATGACCCAACCCGTTATCCTCTTCTCCGGACAAGGCGCACAGAAAACCGGCATGGCCCGCGATTGGATCGAGTCCTCCGCGACCGCCCGCGCTCTCGCCCGCCAGGCCGATGAAACGCTCGGCTACTCCCTTACATCGATCATGTTCGATGGTCCGGAGGAAAGCCTGACCGCCACCTCGCGCTGCCAGCCCGCCCTTTACCTCCACGGCCTGATCGGGCTCGCTTTGCTGAAAGAGCGACTGCCAAACTTCCAGCCCGCCGCCGCCGCCGGACTCTCACTCGGCGAATTCACCGCCCACGCGGCCGCCGGGACTTTCTCTTTCATCGACGGCCTGAAGCTCGTCTCCCAGCGCGGCACTTTCATGGAGGAATCCTGCAAGGCGACCGATGGAGCCATGGCCGCTCTGATCGGTGGTGAGGAGGAAAAAATCCGCGAGCTCGCCGCCGCCACGGATGTCGATGTCGCGAACCTTAATGCCCCCGGCCAGATCGTGCTTTCCGGAGCCAGCGCGAATATCGATGCCGCCGTGGCGCAGGCCAAGGACTTCGGCATCCGCCGCGCGATCAAGCTCAATGTCGCGGGCGCCTACCACTCCCGCCTGATGGCCGCCGCCCAGGAAAAACTCGCCGCCGAGCTCGCCGGAACCGCCATTACCACGCCATCCATCCCCGTGGTGGCGAATTTCACCGCACGCCCCGTTTCCTCGGTGGATGAAATCCGCTCGACCCTGACCTCCCAGGTCACCGGTTCCGTGCGTTGGATCGAATCCATCCAGCATCTCGTCGCCCAGGGCCACACGCTCTTCATCGAGATTGGCCCCGGAAAGGTTCTTGCCGGACTGGTTGCGAAAATCGCTCCCGACGCTACCGTAGTTTCAGTTGAGGACATCCCCTCGCTCGAAGCCGCCGTCGAAAAAATTTCCTGAGCGAAAATCGATGAAACAAAACTCACACGAAGCCACGAAGCCACGAAGGGATAAGGAAGAGTTGGCGCGGATCGTGGTGGATTGTGGTTTCCGGCTTCACAAAGAACTAGGGCCGGGGTTGCTTGAAAGTGTTTACGAGGTGGTGATGCAGAAAATGCTGGAGGACGAGGGTTTGGCGGTAAAACGCCAGTTTCCTGTACCCATCAGGGTTTTCGGCCTGGATTTCGAGGAGGGATTCCGCGCCGATTTGATTGTCGAGGATGCGTTGCTGATCGAACTTAAATCCCTAAGCCAACTTTCTCCAGTCCACTCAAAACAAGTGCTCACCTATCTTCGCCTCCTCAATCTGCCGCTCGGCCTGCTCATGAACTTCGGTGCAGCCACTTTTAAGGAAGGAGTAAAGCGTATCGTCAACGGACCGCAAGACTTCACCCATTCCAAATTACTCATCAACCAAATCCCAACCTAATCACCTTCGTGCCTTCGTGCCTTCGTGTGAGACTCTTTCTATCCCATGCTCCCCACTTCCCTTCGCGACGACTTCCCCATCCTCCGTGAAACCATCAACGGTCGTCCGCTCGTTTACTTAGATAACGCGGCTACCTCGCAGAAGCCCCGCGCCGTGCTGGATACCTCACGGCATTATTACGAGGCGGTGAACTCGAACATCCACCGCGGCACCCATTTCCTCGCCCGCGCCGCCACCGCCGCCCACGAAGCGGCACGCGAAACGGTGGCCGCCCACCTAAACGCGAACTCGCCCGACGAGATCATTTTCACCTCGGGCACAACGGACAGTATCAACCTGGTCTCCGACATTCTCCCCCTCTCCCCCGGCGAAGAGATCCTCATCTCCGCCCTCGAGCACCACTCGAACATCGTCCCTTGGCAGATGCTCGCGGAGAGAACCGGGGCGAAAATCGTTGTGATCCCCTGTGATGAAAACGGAGTCATCGACCAAACCGCCTTCGCCGCTCTCCTATCCGCGAAAACAAAAATCCTCGCCCTCACCTGGATTTCCAACGCATTTGGCACGGTGAATCCCGTCCGGGAAATGACCGCCGCCGCAAAGAAATACGGAGCCATCGTCCTGATCGATGCCGCACAGGCCATCCCCCACATGGCGATCGATGTCCGCGAACTCGGAGCTGATTTCCTCGCCTTTTCCGGCCACAAGGTCTATGCGCCCACCGGCATCGGCGTGCTGTGGGGCAGGCTCGATCTCTTAAAGTCCCTTCCACCATGGAAGGGCGGCGGAGAGATGATCAAGCAGGTCACTTTCGAAGGCACCACTTACAACGATCCCCCTTTCAAATACGAAGCCGGAACCCCGAACATCGAGGGAGCCATCGCCCTCGCCGCCGCGTTGGATTATGTGAACGCCATCGGCCTCGAAGCGATCCACGATCACGAGCAGGAACTCATTTCCGTAGCGGCAACAGCCCTTTCCGAAATCCCCGGCATCCGCCTCTACGGTCCGCCCGACCGGATCGGGGCGCTTTCCTTCGCCATCGAAGGCGTCCACCACTACGATCTCGGCACGCTCATCGACCAGATGGGCGTCGCCGTCCGCACCGGCCATCACTGCTGCCAACCCCTCATGGCACGCTTCGGCATCACCGGCACCACCCGCGCCTCCTTCGCCCTCTACAACACCATGGAGGACATCGACGCTCTCGCCACCGCAGTAAAAAAGGCATCCATGATGCTGCGCTGAAAAACTTCAAACTTTAAACTATAAATCCCAAGGAAGAGTTCTCTTTCCTTATGTTTGCTATTCCCTTTCAACCTTCAGTGCCGCAGATCACCCCTTGGAGTTTAGAGTTTAAAATTTAAAGTTTATGAAAATCGTCCTCGGCATTACCGGATCCATCGCCGCCTACAAGGCCGCCGACCTCGCCTCCCAGCTTGTGAAAGCGGGGCATGAGGTTCACGCCGTCATGTCGCGCTCGGCGTGTGAGTTCATCACTCCCCTCACCCTCCAGACCCTCACCCGCCATCCAGTGCTCGTTTCGCTGGAGGACGAGAAGGACTCATGGAAACCCGGTCACATCGAGCTTGCCGACAGTGCCGATCTGCTTCTCGTCGCGCCAGCCTCCGCAAACTGCCTCGCCCATTTCGCCCACGGCCTCGCGCCCGATCCGCTCGGCTCGATCTATCTCGCCCTCCCCCGCCCCACCCGTGTTCTCATCGCTCCCGCCATGAACGGGAAAATGTGGCTCCACCCCGCGACTCAACGCAACATCGCCTTGCTCAAGCAGGACGGCTGCAGATTCATCGGCCCCGCCGAGGGCGACCTCGCCTGCGGTTACCAGGGACTAGGCCGCCTCGCGGAGATTTCTGAAATTCTGGCGGCGGTGGGGTGAGAATGTGAGTTCCGTGGAGACGCAGGACGGCGGCGCCGTAGGGGTTCTCCGCGAAAGACTGCCACGATAAGCCGATACCGGTTCAGGGGGCGGCCAGTTCGGTGACCGAGCGATAGGTGAACTCTCCCGTGGTGATGTCTTGATGGACAAAGACCATATGTTTGGTGTTCGAGTTGACGGGCCAATTCGTATTGTTGAATGGGATGAAAGGGCCGCCTTTTTCATCTTTTTGGTAAGTAAAAAGCGCCTGATAGAAAGTATCTTCCGGCGCGATCCCCGGACTGATCTGTGCGGACTTGAGCGATTTAATCTTTTGTTTCGCGGTGCCGAGCATGACTCCGATCGTGGATTTGGTGAAATTGAAAAGCAGGATGTCGTTGCCCTTGAATGCGGGATCGTCGGATCTGACAGGGAAGATACGGTATCCTGTTTTGGTAGGCACGAACACGAGGATGAAATTCCGACCTATTTCGGGGAGGATAACGTTTCCAAGCACACGAAAACCTTTCTCCTCGGCGACACCGCAAGTAAACTGTCTCGCGGAGACGGAAACACTGGTACGGAGTTGGCCGGTAGGAAGTTGTAACTGGGTTAGAATCTGTTCCTCGCGGCGGAGTTCTACCGCATCAATGTTCTCGAATAGATTGAAGGCGATGGCACGGATTTGAATGCCAGACTTCTTGGCAGGTATCTCTTCTTCTTGGGCGACAAGATTGGTTGCGAAAAGGAAACTGAGGAAGATAAGGAATTTACTCATGATGATTGATCAGGAATTGATTTCGGAAGGATTGATCCAACGGAAAGAGGTGGTGATGAAACGGCGACCAAAGGATTTGTTGACAGGCTTTTCGAGAAAGGGGATCGACCGTCCGGTGATGTTTACGGCGGCATGGGAAGGGTCTGCGGGGTCGAGGTAGTCCGGCGTGCGTTGGACAGTCGCCTCGCACCATGCTTGGGCAGTGATGTTGTTGTTCTTGTCGCGTGCTTCGCCATAAGCGCGAATGCGGAAGGAATCTGAACGAACGGTGAGGCGTGGACCTATGGGGGTCAGGATATCCGCCTGCTTGACATGGGCTGGACCAATCAGGGTTTTGGAGATGGTCGCCGCCTCAGGAAATACAAATCCTGCGGCGGCAGGATAGTCCGCTGTGCGTGCTGCCGAGCCAAGGATTTTCTGATTCACCGTTTCATCGAGCGCGGCTTGGAGCGGGCCGCGTAAAGCCGCTTCTTTGTCATTGCCGACGCGGCGGTTGACGAAATCTGCGAGCGAAAGGAAGGGACCACGTTTACGGATTTCGACGACAAGTGCTTTAGCGAGGGCATCGACTTCATCGTTAGAAAGACTACGATAGCCACGCCATTGGGCCTTATCAGCCGCAGTGGTGAGAACACTTTCCTTGAAAGCGGCGCTATCAGGGCTACCGCCCCCAAAGGCAGTGAGTAGGTGATTGACGGCAACCTCATTCGCTTCTTTTGCCACGACGGCACCGGGTCTGTTAGTATCGCCTTCGACCGGCATAAATGCTCCATCAAGCGAGGCGAGCATGGATTTCCATGCTTCTACGGAAGTCGAGTTGACGTTGAAAGCGCCTTCTATCATTAGCATGGATGAGGCAATCTCATGGGCATCACTTTTGGTCTCTGTACTGGTCCCTGTGCCGGAGAAAAGTTTGCTCATGGGGTCGGTGGAACGATCAATCCATGGTTTGATCGCACGATTGGGCAGGGCTTCTGGATTATCGGTCGCGATGAATTTTTCAAAGACCTGACTGGCGGTTCGCTTATCCACATGGTGTGGGGACTGTTGCTGGACGATCCCGGATAGAAACCATGAATCCCACAAAAATCGGTTGGAGTGATAGGAATGATCGGTATAGAAGGGATTCGAGGAGGCGGCACTCGAGGCTTGATTCGGTAAGAGAACCGGGAGAGCGTAAGAGTTGGATATCGCGTGGCTGATTTCAGGTCTGCTTATCGGGAATGTATTAGTTGCACTAGAATTCGATGCATCGTAAAAGGGTATAAGCCCATTTACTCCTGTTAGGTCTTTATTCATCCGGGTTTTGATTCCATTGGCGATGGCATGTTGAAAGGCTCCGAGTGAGAGCGGTGGCTCGCGCGGAATAGATTGGACGATGACGGTGTCTTGGCCGCGGGTATTGTTGGTGAAGGATCCGCCGAAAAGACCACGTTTATTGTTACCGTTACCGCTGAGTTGCGGCATATCGGCTAGTGATCCTTCTAAGTTCTTGACAACGATTTCATGACCGCTCATCGCGAGTTCCGGTCCATCGAGTTTGGTAAGTCCCGCAGTCATGTAGTGCGGGTTGAAAAAGCGTGTCCACGATGTGGGGCTATCTTCAGTTTTTACCTGATGGGAAAATATGAGGATAGGGTATTTACCGTTGCCTGTCATTGATCTTGGACTGAGAAGAAGGCCATTGAATGAAGGGAAGATGTTTGGATGATTCCTAGCAGTTTCATTATTCAACTTCACGATACGCATACCAATTTGTTCAATCATGTTATCGGGTATAGGTTGACCAGACGCATTGCGTGTTCCTGCCCCATGACCATAAAATAATGCTTGCCAGACTGGGACAAAATTAGTTCCATCTCTTTCGAAGGCATCAGCATTAGGCTCTAGATAGTATTTGTAGTCCGTGCTATCATTAATTTCGATGCCGCTAGTAAGATAGGTGATTTGTCTTTTCCGTCCGCGTCCCACGTTCCATCCCGCTTTCATGGCGATTTTACCATCTAGTAATGAGTCAGGCGGATCACCAGCACCCGGACCCTCTGACATGATGAGCACCTCGCCCGGCATGAGCACCAAAGGATCTGCAGTGCCAGACACAGAAGGATAAGAATTAGGTCCGTTGCCAACGACCACGGTGCCATAAAGAGTTTCATATACTCTACCATATTCACTATTTATACTTTTGTTGACAATTATCTCTTCGCCTGCACTTGTAACTCTTGAAATCTTGAGCGTGTAGGGGATATTGAAAGTTTTTAGCGACATAAACGCATCGGGATGCAAAGCAATGGGAACATCGTAGGGATTCCAGTATGTAAGGATGGTGTCCATGACCCAGAAGAGCTTATATTTTTTCTGGGTTGGATTGGATGCGGAGTTACCATTTTCCTTAGCCCAGACAGAGATTGCCCACTGCTTACGGATTAGGTTAGGAATTTTGTACATGGAGAAAGGATCCCTTCGGAAAGCGGTGACCGAGTCTGCGCCGACGCCAGCCGGGGTTTGGAGGATCTGTGCATTGGTAAGGTCGCCACCAGACATGCTGGCGAGGCCGATTGCCGGTGGTTCGAGAGCTCGCCAGATATTGTGGTATAGCCAGAGTTCTTCCCAGGTGATGTCGTTCAGACCGTCAGGATCGAGGCGCTTTCGTAGAGGGGAGCTGGCCAGCGGCGTGACGACGGGTTTTGAGATGGGATGGTCGAGAAACAGCGAGAGATCCCGTTTGAGTCCGCCGCGTGCGACATCCGTGGCGAGGCCGAGTGAAGTGGTAGTGAAGTCGTGTTGAAGCTTGTCGGAAAGTCCGGGTTTATCTGCCACTAGATCCAGGGTGTAGGGAGATGCAATCAACTTAAGCTTCTCGGAATCTGGCTGGAGCTTTGGCTTGTCCGGATCCGGAGGGGATAGATCGGGATTAAGGCCGAAGGAGTTTCCCGGCGCTGCTTGGCTATTGGCGTAGGCATTGGCCAGAGTGTTTTGTTCGGGAGTGTGACGGATCAGGGCCTTGGAATTTTCATCCCCGATCCACCAAGCACAGGCACCATCTGGCTCGGCTGTCGGTATTGAGCGGATGGTGAGTTTCGGCACGTTAATGCGTGCGGAGCCATCTAGTTTGGCCACGCCTAGGCCAGGGGTGAGTTGAGTTGTCGGTAATCCACGATTGATGATTTGTGAGTTACTGCCGGAAATCAGCCATGATCGGAAGTTAGGTGACGGGCGGGTTGTGCTCAGGGTAGAGTCCCATGAATCGTAAACGCCCAGCCAATGCTGATTCCCGGGAGCAGAGGAGGTTTCTTCAGGATCAGCATTGTTGGGAATCTGGCTGGCGGGGGCATTGATGCGGCGATCGGGGCCGAGTTGATTCTGGAGTTGGCCGATAGCCAGCATGAGACCCATGCGGGCGTTACTCCGGGCACGCTGCATTTCTGAGGAGGTAGAGGATCGCCGTAATTCAATGCTCGAGAGTGAAAGCAGAGCTACAGCCAAAAGGGTAATGAGCACCATCAGCGAGAGGGTCACCACAAGAGCGAATCCCGCTTGGCTCCTCAATCGATCAAAAACTCGGTTGTTGGTGCTTTTTTTCATAACTTTGTAAGTTCATTGTAGATACTATTAGGTAGTCGGCAACTAAAAAATGGCGATTGCCGGGAGGCACCTGAAAGGGTCATTGGGCCGGAAGGGCCTGGCTGACGAAACCTCCCTGACCGCCGTCTTGTCCGCCGAAGCCTTGGCGTAGGAGGTAGCCTAGGCAAAGGAGGCAACAAAGCCCGGATGCGGGCAAATAGAGGTTACGGGTGAGAAGGGGCAAGGAAGAAGTAAAAAGTGCCGAGAATGGGGGTTGAGCGGTAGCAAGCCGAAACTCAACAACGCTACGGACTGGCATGACGGCAGGCAAAGCAGTGAGCAGAGAAGAAGAACGCGCCAAAATAGCCTGCTGGCGGATTCCATTGCGGGTTTTTACAAGCCGAATCATTCTCCCTGAGGGTAACTCTCCAAGAGGCTTTGGCAAGATTCTTTTGGCGGAGATTTTCGACGTGATGCCTGCTTGAACCTGGAATCCTTCATGGGAAAATGAACCGCACAGGGACGTGAATTTACAGAGGTTTGCGTCGATTCTACGGCTCATCCGAAAGGTTCGACCATTTGCCAAAAGTCCGTGCACAGATCGCTACCGCCGGAGGCTTTTGACTGCGGCGGTTCTTATCCGCCGCTTTTTGGGTTCGTGATGGAAAAACGAAGTAGCCCGATAGCAACCCGTCGAGCCGCCAAAGAAAGCCGCCCTTAAACCTAAATCCCGCCGTTGAAAAACGATCGAGGCGCGGCCTGGATCAATTTTTAACCACGGGTCGGCTTCGCCAAGGCTAGCCCGGGATGAGATCCTTCACGGCGTCCCTTTCCTCAAGAAGCTCGTTGATCGTGGCGTCGATCTTGGTTTGCGAGAACTCGCTGACCGGCACGCCCTGCACGATTTCCCATGTGCCGTCGGCCTTGGTGCGGATAGGCATGGAGGCCATGATGCCTTTGGCGATGCCGTAGGAGCCGTCCGAGCAGATGGCGACGGAATGCCAATCGCCTTCCGGGGTCGGGGTGATGAGGCTTTTCACGGTATCCATCGCGGCGTTGGCTGCGGAAGCGGCGGAGGAGGCTCCGCGGGCCGCGATGATGGCCGCACCGCGCTGCTGGACGGTCTTGATGAACTCGCCCTCGAGCCATGCGGTGTCGCTGATGAAATCGGTGACCGGTTTGCCCTTGATCTTCGCGTTGGTGAAATCGGGATATTGGGTGGCGGAGTGGTTGCCCCAGATGCAGAGATTGGTCACATCCGAGCAATGCACGCCGGCCTTCGCCGCGAGCTGGCTTTTGGCGCGGTTCTCATCTAGGCGTGTCATCGCGAAAAAGCGGTTGTTCGGCACGCCTTCCGCGTTGTTCATCGCGATCAGGGCGTTGGTGTTGCAGGGATTTCCGACCACTAGCACGCGCACATCCTTCGCTGCCGAGCGGGCGATGGCCTGGCCTTGGCCGGTGAAAATCTTGCCGTTGATACCCAGCAGATCCGCGCGCTCCATCCCTGCCTTACGCGGCACGGAGCCGATCAAAAGCGCCCAGTTTGCGCCCATGAAACCCTCGTCGAGATCCGTCGTCGCCACCACCTCGCGCAGCAGCGGGAACGCACAGTCATCCAGCTCCATCACCACGCCTTTCAGCGCAGGTAGGCCCGGCTCGATCTCGATCAGGCGGAGGTTGACGGGCTGGTCTTCGCCAAAGACGAAACCTGAGGCGATGCGGAAAAGGATGGCATAGCCGATCTGGCCGGCGGCTCCCGTGATGGATACGGTGATAGGTGCTTTCATTTATGGAAGTGTAGTCGGGCGCACATCTAAGCTGTGGGCTTTTCCGCTGGCTAGCGGAAACTTGTTTTTGAGGAGAAGAGAACCACGGATGGACGCGGAGAAACGCGGATAAGACTTTGTAGGAGAATGCTCTTGGCAACGCAGGCACCAAAGCTCACCCAATACTGCTTTCCTTTTCGAAATCCAGTTCATCATCCGTGTCCATCCGCGTCCATTTGCCGGAAGGATGGGAAGTTTCCAGTCCGGCAATCTCCGCTTCGCTTCGGTTGTGGTTCGAATTTCTGCTCAACCTCTCCTGATCTTCGATCCGCTGAAGAAAACCGTCATGCGATAGACGCGCTTGTGGCGGGTGGTGATCTCGCCGGTGGTGAGATCGACCTTTTCCGGGATCTCTAGGCGGTGGATATCGACCATGGCCTGAAAGCCCCGCTCGGAGAAGATATCGATGAGCATGGCCACGGCAAGAGTGTCGTGGAAAAGGGTTTCCTCGGTGTTGATCGTGGCGCGGCCGGTGACGGCGTAGCGCATGATGACCGGCATCATCTTTTCTTGGACGAAGTGAACTACCGCCTGGAGCAGTTCACGGTGCTGCACTTGGTATCCGTCGAGGCGGTTCACGAGTTCCTGCCGCGCTTGGAGGACGATCTCATCCGCCAGCGGGATGTGGCGGAGGGTGTCGTAGGTGCGTGGATCGAGTTCCAGCGAGCTCTGGTAATCGAGCTCGCGGATGATGTTCCGCCGCACTTCCTCGACGGGTGCCTGAGCGTTGATGAAATGGTAGTGGAAAATTTGTTTCAGTGAGACGAGCGCGTCGTAGGTCTTTTCCTTAAAAGTGCGGTAGCGGTTGCGGGCGAGTTCGGGATCGAAGTCCGTGGCCCTCTCCTCCTCCAGCTCCCCCACCCCGGCGTGTCGCACCTCCGCGTTGTGGGCGAGCGTTTCCTGACCGCGCCTGAGCTGGCGGGCGATGCTTTCCACCTCATCCACAAAGAGCACCATGATGTGGAAAACCGGCTGGCGGAAATGATGCGCCTGCGGGGTGTCGGAAAACTGCCTGCGCAGCATGACCATGCGGTCGTAGAGCATCTTGAGACACTCCACCTGCACGTTGGTGCGTGGAAAGCCATCGAGCACCGCGCTGTCGCGGAACTCGGGTTTGAGCAGTTCGTGGAAAAGCAGCCGCAGCACCTCCTCATCGCCGACCATGCCGCCACCTGCCTTGATTTTGCGCGCTTCCGGGGAATCGAGAAGCTGGCTGATGACAATGGGAGGGGCCTTGATCCCGCGCACCTCGCGGATGAAGTTCGTATTCGTCCCCTTGCCCGAACCCGGCGCGCCGCCGAGCAGAATCAATTCCTTGGGGAAACGCAGGTTTTCCACGCCGAATGAATCCTCCAGTTCTTTCCAGATCCGGTTGAAGATGAGTTGCGCGTCCTTAATCTCAAGGTCAGCAGGCGGTGTTGGGGAAGGTTTCTGGCTCACGTGTAGGGAAAGCAAAGAGGAACCGCCCGGATCCGTCCAGACAAGCCGTAACTTTCATGTTCATCAGCCCGCCCACATTTAAGAAATTCAACCACAGATAAACAGGATGGACGCAGATGAAGAGGATAAAACTGCGAAACTAAATCCTCTTAGTTCATCTGCGTTCATCCTGTCCATCTGTGGTTGAATGAATCTTTCCCACAAACCCACTCTTGTTCCTTTCTGCCTTGGAATCCGTCAGTGCACCCCTACCTTCGCGGCCATGCCCGCACCAAGCATCGAATACTACAACGCCGCCGTGGACGCCATCCAGGCCGGTCGCCTGGACGAAGCTCTCAGCGCCACCGAAAACTCGCTCACCGAAAACCCGAAGGATGCGGAAACGTGGCAGCTCTATGTCATCGTGCTGAACGCCCTCGGTCGCCACGAGGAGGCCCGGAAAGCCACGGAGAAGCTCGAGCAAATCGGACTCGGCGAAGCAGACGGCTTTCTACTCAAAGCATCGGAAGCGGCCTCTTCTGGCGATCTAACAGCCGTGATCGCCCATTACGAATCTGCCTTGGAAACTGGCGGCGAAAGGACGGAGATTCACTCCGGATACGCCCTGGCCTTGATGGAAAGCGGCAAATCCGACGAAGCGCTCACCGCGGCGAGAAAGGCCGTTTCCCTCGCTCCTAGTGATGGCCGGGCAAACTACGCGCTGGGCCACGTCCTGCGCCTCCGGGAGGAAAAAGACGAAGCGCTCTCCGCGCTGACCAAGGCCGTCGCCGCCGAGCCCGATCTCATGCTCGCCGTTTACGAGCAGGGCATGCTGCTCGTTGAGGTGGACAGGCTGGAGGAAGCGTTGGAAAACTTCAGTCGGTATCTGAAGACTCATCCCGGTGATCCGGGTGCAAGACAAGCCATCGAGGGCATCCATTACCGGATGCGCCCCGAGACCCATTGAGTATTTATGGGACGTCCGTACGGAACGGCGAGGCGGGCAGACCTTCCTTGTTGAAAAGGTTCACATCCGGCACGTTTTTCCATCCGTAGCGGACAGCCTTCGGATCGGCCACGCCCTCGGCGGAGACCACGACCTTGTCGCCCTCTATCACTGCTTTCGCGGGAACAAATTTCCCGTCTGCGCCGGCGAGGGTGAAGCCTTTCAGTCCACCATCCTTCGCGACGAGTCCGCCGCCGACATGGCTGAAGCTGATCCATGCCTTGCCACCCGCTGCCTTCATCTCCTGATAGAGCGGTCCCGAATACACGATCTTCTCACCGTATGCCAAGGCGCGCGCGGCCAGCGACAGGCGGTGGCCGACGGGTTCCTTCTGTTTTGGGTGGATGTCGTTCGCATCGCCGCAATCGGTCGTCACAGTCATCGCCGTGTTCTTGGATTTGGCGAGGGTGAGGAACTGCGCCTCGCGGATCTCGGGCGGCTGGTCTTTGTAGGGTGCGATCTGGACGTAGAGGAACGGGAAATCACCCAGCTTCCATTTCGCGCGCCAGTCCGCAATCATGGCGGGGAAAAGAGTTTGGTATTGCTTGGATTGCCCGGCGTTCGACTCGCCCTGATACCAGATCACACCTTTTATTCCGTAGGGAATGACGGGGGCGATCATGGCGTTGTAGAGCGCGGCCGGTAAATGGTGCGGGCCATGCTCCGGAATTACGGCGGCTTTCAGTTGGTCGGCATAGTCTTTCAGCTCCGGCTGCCCTTCGAAGCCCTCAGCGCTCGTCCATGCCTGCGCGGGCGTGCCGCCCCATGAGGTGCTAATGATGCCGACCGGCACGCCGAGCTTCGCTTGGAGATCGCGGGCGAAAAAAAAGGCCACCGCCGAGAAGTCGCCCACCGTCTCCGGCGAGGATTCCTGCCATTTTCCCTGCACCTCATCCAGCGGCGTGAGAGAGGTCACTGTAGTGACGGTGAACATGCGGATCTGCGGGAAATTCGCCTTGGGCTTTTCCGCCTCGAGTTGGGAGAATCGGTTGATCGTCCATTCCATGTTGGATTGACCGGACGCCACCCAGACCTCGCCGACCAGCAGGTTGTTCACCGTGACCTCGTTGTCGCCGGAAATTTTCATCGAGAACGGGCCGCCGGCTTTGAGGGGTTTGAGCTCCAACTTCCACTTACCGCCCTGCGCGGTGGTGGTGGCCGTTTGCCCGGCGAACTCGACGGTGACCTTCTCCCCATCGTTCGCGGTGCCCCAGACCGGGACGTTCTGCCCGCGCTGGAGAACGGCTCCGTCGGTGAAAAGGACATTGGGCTTCACCTCGGCGTGCAGCACGGCGGAGGACAAAGTGGCTCCGAGGAGAAGGAGGCGTGCGCTTATTGGTCTCATGTGTTTTCGTATTACGCGGGCTTGAGAGGATGTTTTACAGAATTTTTTCTGCATCCAAGGATGCTTTTCCCTATCTTTTACCATTCCGATGCTACCATCCGCCGCCGCATGAAATCCATCCACCTCTCCGACATCGAAGCCATGGACAAGCTCGCCCGTGTCCGTTTCGCAAACTCCCTGCCGGGGCCGAAGCCGTTTTGCCTCGTAGGCAGCATCGATGCGGAGGGGCGCACGAACTTGGCGCCGTTTTCCACCGTCACCCACCTCGGCTCAAACCCGGCGTTGATCGGCCTAGTCTCGCGCCCGGATCTCGTCGAGCGGCACACGCTTTCCAATATCCTCGCGACCGGTTCCTACACGATCAACCACGTCCACTCCGAGATTCTGGAAGCGGCGCACCATTGCTCCGCCCGCTATCCGCGCGAGACTTCGGAGTTTACCGCTACGGGCTTGACGCCGCATTTTGAGGATGGCGTGGCCGCGCCGTTTGTCGCGGAGTCGCTGCTGCGCTTCGCCCTCACGCTGGAGGAAACAGTTTCCATCGCTTCGAACGGCACGCTGCTGATCGTCGGAAAAGTCATCCTCGCGCAGTTGCCGGAGGATCATTTCGGTGAGGACGGTTCCATCGACCTCTCCGCGCTGGGTTCGCTGGCCTCCACCGCACTGGATACCTATTTCGAACTCGGCACGCCCGTCCGCCTACCTTATGCGAAGCCGCGTATCTGATAGACCGTGGCAGACCGAAACTACGCCGGGATCTTTTACCCGCGGTCTTTCATTTTTATTGGATGAAACCCCGGTGCGGTTTCTCATAAGGGCATGCGTTTCCTAATCGCCCTCCTCGCCACCACCGCGCTTCTCCATGCGGAAAAGCCCGCTTCCCTCTCCAGCCTCATCCCCGAGGTGACAGCGGTGGCGCCCGGCGAGCCTTTCCGCATCGCCCTCAAGTTGGAGCATCCGGAAAAATGGCACAGCTACTACCTGAATTCAGGCGGCGTCGAATTGCCTCCTTCCATCGAGTGGAAACTGCCGTCCGGTGCAAAAGCGGGCGCCATCCAATGGCCCGTCCCCGAAGTGAAAGACGGCTTTAACGGCAAGAGCTTCGTTTACAACGGATCTCCTGTTTTCCTCATCGAGATCACCCCGCCCGCCTCACTCTCCCCGGGCGACACCTTTACCTTCAGTGCCGCCGCGAAATGGCAGATTTGCGAGAGGTCATGCATCGATGAGAAGGCCAAGTTCACGATCAACTTGCCAGTGGCCGAAACGGTAACGGCCGATGCTGGCTCAACCGAACTCTTCCGTGCGGCGCGCCTCAAGATTCCGAAGGCACACCCCTCGCCTGCGGGAATCAGTGCCGGAACAACGAAGTCTTCACCCGGTGTGATCACGCTCCAAATCCCAGATATGGACGCGCCACCCACGGAATTCATTCCCAACCAACCTTACCTCAATCCCCTTTCGGATGGCGGTAAGGCCGTGGCGGACAACAACGGCGTGCAGATCACCCTGAAGCGTAAACTAACCGATATGCTCGATGATCCCATTCCGCAGGGAAACAAGGTTTCGGGGATCTTGGTGGGTTCCTCCATCCAAATGATTCCCGAAACGCGAATCTCCGCACCACCTGCCGAGGCTGTGCCGTTTTCCAAACTCCTTCCCATCCTCGGCGGCATGTTCCTCGGCGGACTGATCCTCAATCTTATGCCCTGCGTTTTTCCGGTGATCGGATTGAAAATCATGGGCTTCGTCCAGCAGGCAGGGGAAAACCGCCGGTCCATTGCGCTTCACGGGGTCACCTTCGCGCTCGGCGTGCTCGCCTCCTTCGCAGCACTCAGCGGCATCCTTTTCGCGATCCGCGCCGCCGCCCTGAAAAATGGCACCGAGCTGAAAGGCTGGGGCTACCAACTCCAGGATCCGTGGGTGGTTGTGGTGCTACTTCTCCTCATGTTCATCCTCGGCCTGAACATGTTCGGGCTTTTCGAGATCGGTGCCTCGGCCACCTCGGTTGGCGGCAAGTGGCAGAGCAAGACCGGCCACTCGGGATCCTTTTTCTCCGGGGTGCTGGCCACGATCGTCGCGACTCCCTGCTCCGCACCCTTCCTCGGCGTCGCGATCGGAGCGGCCATGGCTCTGCCCGCCTACCAGTTTTTCCCGGCCTTCGGCGCGATGGCGTTGGGGCTGGCCGCGCCCTATCTAACACTTTCGCTGATGCCCCATCTTGTGGAGAAACTCCCCCGCCCCGGCGCATGGATGGAGTCTTTCAAACAGGCGATGTCCTTCCTCCTCTTCGCCACAGCAGGCTATCTTCTATGGGTTTACTCCGGCCTGATCGGTCAGGAAAACCTGCTCGCCCCGCTGCTTGGTCTCAGTCTCATCGCGGCGGGCTCCTGGATTTATGGCCGTTGGTATCTTCCCCATAAGTCAGGGAAAGTCCGTGCCCTCGCCCTCGCCTTCACCGCCCTCTTCGCCGTCTCGGGCACCGTCATGGCGCTGCCCAAGGATAAACAGAACATCTGGCAACCTTGGTCTGAGGAAACCGTCGAGAAACTCCTTTCCGAAGGCACCCCCGTTTACATCGACTTTACCGCGCAATGGTGTCTCACCTGCCAAGTGAATAAGAAAGTGGCTTATACCGATGAGGTGATCGCCCTCGCCAAGAAAAAAGGCATTGTTTTCCTGAAAGCCGACAAGACCGCCGCGAGCCCCGCTATCGAGGCGAAGCTCCAGGAACTCGGTCGCTCCGCGATCCCCGTCAATGTCCTCCTGATCCCCGACAAGGAACCCGTCATCACGCCGGAAATCCTCACACCCGGCTACCTCAAAGAGCTTTTCCGCACGGTGCCTTAATGCCGCCCTTCATCCAAATCAATGAACTCGAACATCGTCTCCACGGTGCCCGATTCCAGGCCGATTTCCTTCAGGCGTTCCTTCAGCCGCTGCGAGGCGGAGTCGCGCCAACCGCGTTTCATCATGAAGCCGTTCCAGACCTCGATCTCGTCAACGCTGGGCTTGCGGCCTTTTGAGAATGCCCATTCGAGCACCGCATCATCGCCGCCACCCTTCAGCGTCTCGTCCATGAGATCGGCGTAGCTGATGTGGAGAAAAGAGCAGCAGCGAGTATCGAAACTGCCCGCATGGCTGTCCCCAAGCATAGACGCCCAATCCTCAGGCAGCTTGCCTTCCTGATGTAGCCGGATCTTGTCGAGCATGCGTCCAAAGTAAACGATACCTCCCACCGTTTCGGAGGGACTGCGGAGACCGGGGATGATCGTCGGATAAGGCTTGGGCATGCGGAAGAAAAACACCCCCTACCCGCTAGCACAAGCAAGTAACCAGCTGGTAATCCTGACAATGCGGAGAGTGCCTACAAACGCCATCAATAAACCTCGCAGGGCGCGCCCGAGTGGATTCGAACCACTGACCGTCCGCTTAGAAGGCGGATGCTCTATCCAGCTGAGCTACGGGCGCAGTGCGCGTCTAGGAATGTGCGATGTAACAAGACCCCCGTAAAATGTCGAGGACGGGTTGGTATTTATCTGAAGTCGTGAGCTGCTAAACCACCGTAATCATCATTTTCCCGAGTGTCCGCAGATACTCCTCCCGCCCGATCTCGATCCCGCCGAAAGTCCTGAGGTGATCTGTCATCCACTGCGTATCTAGTAGTCCAAAGCCGCGCTCCCGAAGCCTTTCAACCAACGCCACGAGGGCGATCTTTGATGCATCGGTTTTCCGGGAAAACATGCTTTCGCCAAAAAACGCTTTTCCTAATGCGACACCGTAAAGCCCGCCCTGCAAGCCGTCCGCGTCCCAGCACTCCACCGAGTGGGCGTGGCCGAGCTCGTGGAGGGCACAGTAGCTTTCGATGATCACGCCGTCGATCCACGTCCCGTCACGTTCCGCGCATCCAATCATCACTTCCCGGAACGCGGTGTCGAAGCGGATCTCGAAAGGTTTTTTACGCAGCGCTTTTTTCAGGCCGCGCGGGATATGGAAACCCTCATCCAACGGAATGATCCCGCGTTGCGTCGGCGAAAACCACTGGATCTCTCCGTCCTCGGCCATCGGGAAAACGCCCTGCGCGTAAGCTCCCAGCAGCACTTCAGGCGGTATGATGCCGTGCTCCATTTCTTCACGAAGGGTTCGGTTCGTATCCCAACCAATCCCCCGTATCCAGCGCCACAGCGGAGCTAAGATCGCCGATCCATTCCCACGCCCACGCGCTTTCCTTTTCCCCGGAATCCAAAGTCACCTCGACCTTCACCCGCCGGTATTCGCGCGACTCGCCTTCTCCGGGAACGATCCCCTCGAACACATCCAGCGCCCGCAAATGCTCCTCGCTGACCCGGTAAAGCTCGCCCTTCACCGCGCTTTCCCCACCGCAAACCAGCCCCGGATACCAGTCGATCCGGAAAATCTTCCCCGCAATCCCGCCCCCACCCACAAACTCAGCGCCATCCATGCGGAAATGGTTCGAGCCGCCGCGCCTCAGTGTTCCGTAAACAAAGACCGGCTCCGCGTTCATTTCTTCGCTTTGTGGGAAACCTCGCTGTCGAGCATCACTTTGAGGTCATCGAGACCCGCGCCCGTATTGGCGGAGATCGCGATGACCTCCACTTTCGGGAAACGGCTTTTAAACATCTCTAGGTTTTCTGCCGAGCCTTCGAGATCCATTTTGTTGGCGATCACCTTCCACGGAAACTTCGCGAGATCCTCGTCGTATTCCTTGATCTCTTTCCGCAGGATTTCCAGATCGCTGATCGGATCGCGTCCCTCGCTGCCCGCCATATCCAACACAAACAACAGCACCCGGCAGCGCGTGATGTGGCGCAGGAACTCATGGCCGAGGCCGCGGTTCTCATGCGCCCCTTCGATCAGCCCGGGAATATCCGCGACCGTGCAGCGACGGTATCCGCCGAACTCTACCACCCCGATCATTGGCTGCAGAGTGGTGAAAGGGTAGGATCCGACCTTGGGCTTCGCGGCGGAGATTGCGCCTAGGAGGGTGGATTTCCCCGCATTTGGAAAACCGACCAACCCCGCGTCCGCGATGCGGCGAAGCTCCAGGTAATACACCGCCTGCTGGCCCGGCGTGCCGAGCGTGTGTTCGGTCGGCGTCTGGTTCGTGGCGGTGCGGAACTTGAAATTCCCCTCCCCGCCCACGCCGTTTTCACAGAGCACGAAGGTCTGCCCTTCCTCGATGAGATCGGCGATCGGCTCTAGGTCGATGCCCTCATCGCTGCGCTCAAACTCGACCGCCTCGTTCACCGTCGCGGCGTCCGTTTTGTAAACCACGGTTCCCGGCGGCACCTTGCCGATCTTGTTCTTGCCGGTTTTGCCGGTCTTCTTGTGCTTCCCGCCGGGTTTGCCGTCCTCGGCGATGAGCTTGGGGTCGAAGTGGTATTGCCGCAGCGTATCGGTGGAGTTGTCCACCACTAGGATCACTTTCCCGCCATTACCGCCATCTCCACCATCGGGGCCACCGCGCGGGACAAATTTCTCACGACGAAATGAGACTGCGCCATCGCCGCCGTCGCCCGCTTTCGCCAATATCCTGATATGATCAATGAACATGGATTCAGTCTTCTTCCCACAAGACCCAAACGTCAACGGCAATGCGTAGCTCTACGCGAAGTCCCTATCCGCTCAGTTTCCAGAAATCACTCACTTCGAGATGTTTAACGCGACTGCACTCTGTTAGAAAGTCTCGATAGTAGGATCGCTTCGCCTTGCGATTGATCGGCGCCCTCAGATTTTCACGGCCGCAAGCCCCAAGAACAGGGGAAATTCCTCGGCGGCGCGGTGCTCGGCTTTGCTGAAGGGGCCGACCTGTGAGCGGCGGTGCGAGAAAAGCTCAGTGCATTTCGTCACGCCGAGGTTGGCCTTTCCCATGGCGCTGATGAGATCGGCGAGCGGCCTGTGGTAAAAAACGGTGCCCTCGTCGGTGCCGAGTCCCGGCCTTGTCTGGATGCCGATTTCAAGGGCTTTGCCATAGCGGTCGAGGCGACGGTATTGGACTTTCTGATCCGCGTCCCAGCCCCAGTGGCTTTCCTTGGGGATGCGGAAACAGGGATGCATCATCACGATCGCCGCCCGTCCGCCGGGCTTGAGCGCGGCGGCGATATTGCGCATCAGCCCATCCACATCCGGCACATCGTGAACGGCCATCACGCAAGCGGCAGCGTCGAAGGAACCATCCGCCCAATCGCCCGGAGCGCAGGCGTCGGCACGGAGGAAAGTGGCTTTTTTCTCGCCGCCGTAGCGCTGGCGGGCCGCACCGATGAGTTTCCCGCTGGCATCGACACCGAGCACCCGCCCTGCGCCGGCGGCGAGCAGGTGCCGCACCAGCACACCCTGCCCGCAACAGAGATCAAGCACCGCCTCTCCCTCACGTACGGTCAGCAGATCCATCGCGGCGGGCAGGATCACGTTCTGGTGGTAGTCGGAGCCGTCCGCCCCGACGAGCTTGTCATACCAGCCCGCCACGCCGTCCCAGCCCTTTTCCTTGGGATTCCCAGCCGCATTGCGCGGCACCCGTTTCTTTGGAAAAAATCCGCCTCTTCCTCCTGTGCTTTCCATGCCCGGATGCTATCCCGCGCTCCCCGCCCCGTGGCGATGAAATTTCGCAAAGAACGATGGCGCAGGCGCTGCTTCCACCCAAGATCCCGCCCCAAACATCCCCAGCACTGTCGCTGTTAGACCATTTGCCAAAAGTTCGTGCGCAAAAATCTGACAACCAAGTAGAGTGCGCCGAAGGCTCTGGATCGCTGTGATTCTTCATTCACAGCTTTCAAGGGCGGCTTTGTTTGGCGGGACTAAGGCAGACTGTCTTTTTTTTCCTCGCCCGGATCGGTGATCGGCGTCCAATCGGGCGAGCCGGTGTCGAGTCGGATCATTTCGCAGGCGTAAACGGCGTCCTCGTTGCGTGGGTCGATCTCGGCGGCGAGCTGGATGAGATAGCGGGCAAGGATGCGATTTTCCCCTTCCGCCTGCTGGAGCAGGAGCTGCCCGCGCGTGAGCAGCAGGCGGGCGAGAACCTGCGGGCTGTATCCACCATCCGCTTTTTCTGGGACGATGCCTTTCGCGAGCTGAAACTGAATGACGACCGCCTGCTTGTTGCGGGGGGAAAGATGCAGCGCAAGCGCGAGGATGCGCCGCCCCTGTTTCACCGAAGCCATCGACGCGCCATCCGTGGCGATCGTGCTGGCGGCATAGGCGGCGAGGTTCGTGGCATACTCGTCGCGCTCGGCATCAAGCATTACCAGATCTCGGGTGAAAGCGCTGACCTTAATCTGTAGCGGCTCCCACACGAATTTCGGATCTTCCGCCATGCACAGCGGGGCAAGCGCGAGCGCCGCGAACATCGGGAATTGCAAAATTTTCAGCACACCCCTAGAAGATGGGATAAGATGACCGACTGGCAAGGGACAAATCCCGATGATCTACTCGCAACTGACCACGCGGGTGATATGACCATGCCGTTGCGGAAAGAGGCGCTGCGCGAGAAGCTAAGGCAAAGGATCGCGGGGAAATTAGGGGATTCGTCCGGTATAGTCAGGCAAGTGGCGGAATACCTCGACGATCATCCGCAGATCCGGGTGGTGGCGCTCTTCGCACCGATGCCCGGCGAGGTGGATCTGCTCGCGCTGGTAAGCGATACAAAGAGGGACTGGGTTTTTCCCAAAGTAACGGGCGACCTGCTCACTTTCCATCATGTCAGGAATTTAAACCAGGATCTGCTTCGCGGAGCCTACGGAATCCTCGAGCCAACCATATCTCAGCCTCTCGTTTTCACCGATGAGATCGACCTATTTCTCTGCCCTGGTCTCGGGTTTGATACACGAGGCGGCAGGATCGGCCGTGGGAAAGGATTTTACGATAAGGTGCTCGCCGAAGCGCGCGGGGACGCCATTCGGCTCGGGATTTGCTTCGCCCATCAGCTAGTCAACGAGGTGGTTATGGACAACCACGACATCCGCATGGACGGTGTGATCGCAGGATAACTTGGGAGCTTTCTGGGTTTCCTCACGCATCTCCCCGGCCGTCATACATCAACGCCAAGTTTCCTGAGTCAGGGCCCCCGCAGGCCGAGCATGATTTCGATGGCACCCGCTGATCAACGTTTCAGAAGGTTCTCCGCCGTTTGGAGTGTATCGATGTCTGCGAGGGTCTTGTCGCGGCGTATCGTCTTGATACGGGGGAAGCGCAGCGCGAGGCCGGAGTCGTGGCGGGGCGAACGGCGGATCGAGTCGAAAGCGATTTCCAGCACCACGTTAGGCTCCACGCGGTGCTTGCGCCGTCCCTTTTCGAGCGTGTGTTTCCGGAAATGATCGGTGAGTTCCTCGATCTCCGCGTCCGTGAGGCCGGAGTAGGCTTTGCCCAAAACTTTCAGCTCGCCGCTCGTCTCATCGCGCACGGAAAAGGTGTAATCGGAAAGCACATCCGCGCGCCGCCCGTGGCCTTGCTCGGCGTAGGTCACCACGCAATCCAGAGTCGGCATCACGCCCTTGAGCTTGATCCATGATTTCCCGCGCTTGCCGGGCGAGTAAAAGCTGGCCCGATCCTTGGCGATCAGTCCCTCGTGATCCTGCTGAAGGGCGGATTTAAAAAGCGACTCCACCTCCCCCGCATTTTCCGCATGGAACACCTCGATGCGTCCGAACATGCCCTCCAGCGGAATTTCCTCCAGCCGCTCTCGCCGCTCTCGCAAGCTCGCCCCCAGCAGGCTCTCCCCATCGACCCATAGCAGATCAAACGCGACGTATCGCAGCGGCACATGAGCCGCACCTTCCGCCGCCTCCATGAAAAGGTCGCCCTCCACCTTGCGACGACCGAGCCGCTTCTGCAGATCCGCAAAGCCCAGCTTGCGCCCCTCCGCGTAGGCAATCAGCTCGCCATCCAAAACAAAATCCCCCCACATCGCCGCCGCCGCCGCAACCAGCTCCGGGAACTCCTTGTCGAGCGGCCGGAGATCGCGCGAAAACAAACCCACCTCACCACCGATCTTGTGGAGCTGCGCCCGGATCCCATCGTATTTCGGCTCCAGCCAGAACGGCGGCGAAAATGGCAGATCCGCGAACTTCGGCCTGTCGTCCGATTCCTCCCGTTCCAGCGGCGAGGCCAGCATGCAGCGGATCGGCACCAGAGGCGTCAGGGTTGCCTCCGACAGCCGTCCTTCCTTTGCCAAAAGCGCCGTATGCCCCAGATCCCCGGTCAGCATATTCGCTTGCCTGATGTCTGAATCGTTCGTTTGAAACGATTGCGAAACCGCTTCCTCGACCAGGCCTTCCTTCAATCCAATCCGGAGGTCACCTGTTAACAACTTGATCACAAGTTCGCCCTCCGAGGGATGTAGATCAAACAAGCGTTTCGATAAAAGATCGACCTTATCAAGTGATCCTTCCAACTTATCAAGATTCATGAAAAATGAACGTAAGTCACTAATTTCCAGTGGCTTTGGAGATAAGATAACTTCTTGTAAAATGATTCTGGCGGTGCGCGCGATGTCATTTTGGGTGGTGGAGATTTCCTGGAAGCGCTCGGGTTTCACGCCTGGCACGGAGACCAACGCCCGTTTGATCGTGGCACTTCCCACATTCAAAGATCGTCTCCCAGCGCGTCTTGGGAGAGCTTCTCCGGTGAGCCAGCGTGTCGCCACTGCGAGGTCATCCCCATTGAGTCCGCGCAGGTAGCCCACGAGGTAATCAATCTTCGCGCGGCGGCTACTGGTTTCCCCGATCAGGCGGCAGATATCGGAGAAATCGGCAATTTGGCAGATGGGACGGCTGTGCCTCGGGGTTGTAACTCCGACCGCGGAGGATTGCGATTTCCCCAACGAAAGCTCGAGCTGATCCCCGCCCATCGCGCACCAGGCATCGATTCCCTTGGCGCGCAGCTCGGCGGCGAATTCCTTGGCGTAACCATGCACCGTGAGCACCCGCTTCGGGCGAACTCGGGTCACACATTCATTTAGCCCGGCGTGATCCGCGTGGTCAGACATCGGGATCACCTCATCGACGCGATACCGGTAAAGCGAACCGGCCTGAAGCGCCCAGCCGGTGAGCATGGCAGTGCGCTTGCTTTTCAGGCCCCGCAGCAGTTTTGCGGAAACCGCGTTGGGGGGCGCGATCACGACATGCCCTTCGATCGCAAACCCCTCGAAAATCCGCGGCTCCGGCAGCCAGATCCCCGCGGCGCGGCAGACCTCCGTCATTTCAGCGACCTTGGGATGGGAAAGCGCGGGGATGCCATTCTCCGCCAGCAGCGCCAGCGCCTCCTGCGCTTTTCCGAGCGAATATCCGAAAAGCACGGGCGTTTCCCCATCCGCCAACGCATCCTGCACGAAGCGCAGCACCGCGGCGTCCACTTCCATCGCACTGGGGAAAACGAGATGCGGGAGACCGAAAGTAGTCTCCATGATCAGGGTGTCTGCTTGGATGAAATTGACCGGTTCGGTGGTGCGTCCACGCCGCGCCTTGAAATCGCCGGTGTAAAGGAGGGTCGCACCGTCCTTTTTCCGGGTCACATGCAGCATCGCGGAACCGGCGATATGTCCCGCAGGCAGCATCCGCAGCCGGAAGCCGTCGCGGTCGATCATTTGCCCGAAGTCCATGCTCTCCAGCCGCGCCTCCGCCATGTTGAAACGCGCCCGCAGCAGTTTGGCGGTCAATGTCGAGCAAAGCGCCTTGCCATGCCTTGCGAAATGATCGGCATGCGCGTGGGAAACGAAGGCGGATTCCTTCGCATCCCAGGGATCCAGCCAGAAATCCACCTCTGGCAGATGAATCCCCCGGTTGAAAATAACTTCGATCACGCGCCCCAAGCTAACAGGCAAAGGTCATTCGGCAATTCCTTCCGGCGGTGGGCTTTATCTACCTGCCGCCCGCCGATGGAAACGACAGGGCGCATCACATGCCGGGTTCCTTTTTGAGATTCCTCAAGGAATCCGATTGCCACACTGCCCATTTAGGGTATAGTTCCGCGTGTGCCACGGAAAATCCGCGATCTTCTCAAAGACCTCCGGAAAGCGGGTTTCAAGCACGTGCCCGGAGGCAAGGGAAGTCATCGGAAATTCGCCCATCCCTCCGTGAAAATCCCCGCCATTATCCCCGGACAAGACGGCGATGACGCCAAACCTTATCTGGAACGCCACATCGCGGACAAAATCAACGAATCCCAACCATGAAAAAGCCATCTCCATCTGAACCAAACCGCCTTGCGCGACAATACTCTCTCAGTGTCCGTTGGAGCGATGAGGATCAGGCTTTTGTCGGCTCGGTTCCCGGACTTGTCGGCGATTGCTGCCATGGCGATACTCCGGAGGAGGTCGTCGCGCAGCTCAAGGACATCGCCGAGGATCTGGTGGCTTACCTAGTCGCTAAAGGCGAGACACCTCCCGCCCGTCATATCCACTCCGCGAATCCCGATCCGGCCGCGATCCGCAGCGCTATGGGCATCAGCCAAACAAAGTTCGCCAGCCTCATGGGCGTGAGCGTTCGCACCCTTCACAAGTGGGAGCAACACGTCAGCCGCCCGAGCGGAGCCGCCCGGACACTTCTCAAGGTCGCCGCCACCAATCCCAAAGCCGTTTGCGAGGTTATGGAGTGAAATGTAAGCCCGGTGCGCCCGAGGATCACCTGAAACGCTCCTTAGCGAAGTGGCAGGAAATCCGCGGACTGATCGAAGAGCCTCCGTAACCATAGACCGGTTGCCATCCGGCGGCGCATCCCCTACCCTCGTCCCATGCCGGAGTTGATGAAATGGTTCGAATCCGTGGAGACCGATGCACCCTTCGACACCTGCAAGGTGTGCACCCATCCGCTGGAGTTTTCCGAGACATGGGTCGTGAACAAGCACTACCACCGCGAGGAGTGCGTGATGGAATACGCCGTCTGCGAGGAATGCCGTGATCTGGTTTCCGGGAAATTCAGCGAGGAATCGAAAGCGGCGATCCGCGCGTTTCTGGAAAACGAGATTGACTGGGAACAAAGGATGCTCGATTGGATGGCGCTGGAAAACCCAGAGAAGCGGCTCGACCGTTGCGTGGCCTGCCAGATCCCGAGTTTCCTACCCGACGGTTTCGCGATCTCTGCGCAATTTCGCCAAGACGGATCGTTCATAGAGGGGGCGCTTCCCTTGCTGATGTGTTCGGATTGCGTAGCGAAAATCACCGCTACTCTCTCACCAGAAAGCCGCGAGGTGTGGCGGGATTTTGTGGCGCGTCACTTCGATGGGCCTAGTGCTGGAGGCTTCGATCTCGGGATTTTTTGATGGATCCTTCAGCCCTTGATGTCATCGAACCACCCGCCCCGTGCGGTGACCCATTTGCCTTTTCTGATAATTTTCTTGAATCCGATGCCCTGCTTCGCGGCGGCTTCGAACACTTCCCATGCCTGCGTTGCCAAGATTCCGGAAACGACGAGATCGCAGCGCTTGCCCATCGATTTCGCGATGACCGGCCAAGCCTCGATCAGGATGGTGGAGAAAAGGTTCGCGAGCACCACATCGTAGCCTTTCTTGCGCGGCTTCCATTTGAGCACATCCTGCTCGACCATCACCACATCCGGCGTGGCGTTGCGCTCCGTGTTGCGTTTCGCCACCGCGACGGCGAAGGGATCGAAATCGCAGCCCCAGACCTCGCTGGCACCGATCTTGGCGGCCGCGATGGCGAGCAAGCCTGTCCCCGTCCCGAGATCGGCCACCGTCCACTCCGTCCCTTTCCGCTCGCGGGAAATATCCACCAGGAACCGCATGCAGGTCGAGGTGGTGGCGTGGTCTCCCGTGCCGAATGCCATCTCCGGCGGGATCACGATGATCTCGCGCTTGCCATGTTCCTTGCGGAGCGCGGCGAGCTTTTTCGCATCCGTTTCCGCTGTCACCAGGAAGGCATCGCGCACTTTCAGCGGCTTCGGCGGCTCCGGCGTCTTGTTCCAATCCGCGTCCCTCATTTTCCTGACCGATCCACCGAACTGGGAGAAAATCGCATCCGCCTCGGCCTTGCTGGCGCAGTAAACCTGGAGTCGCACCGACTTCCCGCCCTTCACATACTCGATCACGAAATTCGGATTCCCCGCGAAACGTTCCTCCCACGCGTCCGCCCATTTCGCCCCTGAAAGTTTCGACCACAAATGCATAGGCCGGAAACATCGCCGCATCGCGCCCCTGATCGCAAGCCCTATCACCTCAACAGGAAGGACGACCACGTTTGCGAAATCGGCGGTCGTAAAGGCAAGGAATTCAACCGCAGATGGACGTTAATGGACGCAGATAGGAAAATAAAAAAAGCGTCATTCTACCGGCGATTTTGCACTCTTCTCTTCCATCTGCGTGAATCTGCGTCCATCTGCGGTTCAATAATTCTAAATTCTGGTGTCACACCCCACAAAAAAACCACCGGAAACCGGTGGTTGGAAAATGGAGCGGGCGATGAGATTCGAACTCACGACATCCACCTTGGCAAGGTGGCGCTCTACCACTGAGCTACGCCCGCGACGTTGTGCGCGTGCGGACTTGTTACCTTACCGCCGGAACCGATCAAGAGAATTTTGCCAAAATTTCGCGGAAAAAATTGCTCCACAGCGAGCTCTGTGGAACCTAACTATCCCCGCCCGCGCCATGTCCGACAAACTCGCCGAAATCATCGCCACGAAACACCTTGAGGTGCAGGCCCTGCTGCCTCGCGCCGCCATGCTCCGCGCCGCCGCCCTTCAGCGTGACGAATTCCGGGGCTTCCGCGCCGCCCTCGACTGCGGCCCCTCCCGTCTCGGCCTCATTGCCGAGGTGAAAAAGGCCTCGCCCTCCGTGGGACTCATCGATCCGGATTTCGACCCCATCCGCCAGGCCGGGCGCTACATCGACGGCGGCGCTTCCTGCCTCTCCATCCTGACCGATGAGAAATATTTCCAGGGCTCGCTTTCCTACCTCACGAAAATCTCCGAGTTCGCCACCGTCCCCCTGCTGCGCAAGGATTTCACGATCCACGAAACGCAGATCCACGAGGCGGTGATCGCCGGTGCGGATGCAATCCTGCTGATCGTCGCCGCCCTCGACGACGACCTCCTGCGCCGCCTCTATGACGAGGCGAAATCCTTCCAGCTCGATGTCCTCGTGGAAGTCCACGACCTCCCGGAAATGGAGCGGGCCATCGATCTCGGCGCGGATCTGATCGGCATCAACAACCGCAACCTCAAGACCTTCGTGGTCGATATGGCCACCACCGAGCGCCTCGCCGAGGAGGTGCCGGACGATGTGATCCTCGTTTCTGAAAGCGGCATCAAGACTCACGAGGACGCCCTCCGCGCCCTGCAAGCCGGAGCCAACGCCATCCTCGTCGGCGAGACCCTGATGCGCGCCGATGATCCGTCGAGGGCGGTCGAGGCCTTCATGGAACTTTCCATTTAGTGGGCTGCAGGGCTTTTGACTGCGTGCGATGATTCGCCGCTTTTGTTCACGCTCAGGCCTGATTACCGGTGCTTTAAGTGCTTTCCCGATCAAAGCTGTTTCTCGCATAAGCATACAAAAGCGTTGATGCTCACCGCACTCAAAAGGCTGCGCCGGGCAGGATAAATCGGATTGCCCCACCTTCATTTCCCCCTAGTTTCCACGAATGAAATACCTGCTGCCCGTCTATTTCTGCTTCTCGCTTCTCGCTAACGCCGAAATCCCCACAGCGAAAATCACCGGCTCGGAGGACACTTGGAAGTTCGATGACGAGAAACAGACCATCGCATGCACCGGCCACCTCTGCCTCGAATCCGAAGGATCGCCCATCCAATTCCGCAACCTCAAGATCCGCGAGCTTCGCTGAACCTTCTCCCACTGATCACTGCCCACTGATCACTCGGCACTTCTTCCATGAACTCCCACCCCAAAGACCCCCTCCACGGCTACACCCTGGAAACTATCGTCACCCGCCTCGTCGAGGAATACGGCTGGGACGAACTTGCCGACCGCATCCGCATCCGCTGCTTTGCGACCGATCCTTCCGTGAAATCCACCCTCACCTTCCTGCGCAAGACGCCGTGGGCGCGGAACAAGGTGGAGGCGCTTTTCATCGAAACGCTGGAACGCCAGAGCCGTGAACTTTAGATTCAACCCTTCTCTACCATGAACCCACCATCCCTCGCCATCATCGGAGGCAGCGGCCTTTACGAAATCGATTCCCTCGAACTCGTCGAGCGCCATGATATGAAAACGCCCTTTGGAGATCCGTCCGACCGCATCATCGAAGGCCGGCTTTCCGGGCGCACCGTGTTTTTCCTACCCCGCCATGGGATCGGGCACCGGCTGCTCGCCAGCGAAATCAACCACCGCGCGAACATCTGGGCGCTGCGTTCGCTGAATGTGCGTTGGGTGGTTTCCATCACCGCCGTCGGCTCCCTGAAAGAGGAACTCGCGCCGCGTGATGTGGTCGTCCCCGACCAACTTATGGACAAGACCGGGCGCAGGCAGGAGCACACTTTTTTCGGCAACGGAATCGCGGCACATGTCGGCTTCGCGGATCCTTACAGTTCGAAAATGCGCCATCACCTCCTCGCGGCCGCCGCGAAGCACACCGATAAACTCCACAACGGCGGCACCTATGTCTGCATGAACGGCCCCGCTTTCTCCACCCGCGCTGAGTCCCACATGCACCGCGCGCTCGGATTCGATCTCATCGGCATGACCAACGCCGGCGAAGCCCGCCTCTGCCGCGAAGCGGAGATCGCGATGGCCACCCTCGCCCTGGTCACCGACTACGATTGCTGGAAAGAGGACGAGGCCGCCGTGGATGTCGCCTCTGTCATTGCCAACCTCCACGCGAACGCCACCCTCGCCAAGGACATCATCCGCTCGCTCGCCGCAGATCTGCCGGATATTCCCGATTGGGACGAGCACCGCTCACTTGAAAACGCGATCATGACCCCGCGTTCCGCATGGCCATCGAAAACTGCGGAGAAGCTCCGGCCCATGATCGGGCGGTTTCTCTGAAAGTTACCATTTCAGGTGTGATTTTTTCCAGTCCATGATTATCGCACGGCGAGATTTATTCCATACCGGTAGGGCTGATCCGGCTCGGTCAGCCCTGATCCAAAATGGAGTAGCCGTAATCCCGGAAAGGTAGTGAAACCGCATGGAGGCCGCTATTTTGTTCCGGGATTTCACTCCCTCCAGAGTGGGCGGTGCGATTCATTTTGGAAATGGGCTGACCGAGCCGGATCAGCCCTACCGGATGAAACACCGGGAAAAATCACACCCACCATTTCCCGCTCGCAAGCACCACCGAATCAGGCAAAATCGACCTAACATCATGTCCCGATTGTCCATCACCAAGACGCCGAAGTGCTACGTCGGCGGCGCGTTCATCCGTTCCGAGAGCAACCGCACTTATGAAATCCGCGACAGCGGCGGCGCGTTCTTTGCGAATGTCCCGCTCTGTTCTCGCAAGGACGTGCGCAATGCCGTCGAGGCGGCCGCCAAGGCCTGCTCAGGCTGGTCAAAACGCTCGGGCTACAACCGCGGACAGATCCTCTACCGCATGGCCGAGATGTTGGAGGCGCGCTCCGCTGAGATGATCGACGCGCATTTCCCCGCCAACACATCGGAAAGGAAACAAGCCGCCGCCGAGGTCGCCGCCGCCATCGACCGCACCGTCCATTACGCGGGATGGACGGACAAGTATGAGTCCCTGTTAGGCAGCGTGAACCCGGTAGCCTCGCCGCATTTCAATTTCTCCGTCACCGAGCCGATGGGTGTCGTAGCCATCGCCGCACCCGACGAAGCGCCGCTGCTCGCATTACTTTCAATGATCCTGCCGGTCATCACCAGCGGGAATGCGGTCGTCGCGCTCGCTTCCGAAACGAAACCCTATCCTGCCATCCTGCTCGGCGAGATGCTCGCCACCAGCGACCTCCCCGGCGGAGTGATCAACCTCCTAACCGGATCAAGATCCGACATCCTGCCTACCTTCGCGACTCACGAGCACATTCGCGGGATTTCCGCCGTGACGACCGCCGACGAGCGGAAAGCCCTCCAAACCGGGGCCGCGGAATCCGTGAAACGCACCAAGCTCATCGACGCGGAAAAGCCCTGCGACTGGCTTTCGGAAAAAGCGCAGGGGCTTTACCACATCCGCGATTTCGTGGAGCTCAAGACCACCTGGCATCCGGTCGGGTGATAAGTGCCCGACATACGTTCTGGGATCTCTATTTGGAATTCGCTTTCATGAGGTAATACCGCGGCAGGCATTCCCCGAAAAAATCCCTTTCGGAAATCATGTTTCTTGGTAACCTTGTCGCAGTGAAAAACCGCGCCCGCTTCGTAATCATGTTCTGCGTTTTCGCAGGGTTGTTATGCGCATCGGCTCACGAATCACTTCATGAACTAACCGACGAATGCGCTTCCCACTGCGATTCCAGCCACGGCGACCATGAGGATTCGCATGACGACGATCACGGCCACGATCATGAAGGCGGCACCATGCCACACCATCATGCCTGCTGCCAGCTCCCGACGGCCGACCGGGCTTCGGATTCCCTTTCCCTTCCCACCAGTTTCCAATGCATCCTGGTGGAAATCATCGCTGACCGCCTGCTGGCTCCCGATGAGCCGGTGTTCGCGCTGGATAAGCCGCCGTTGATCTGAGGCGTGCCTTTCCGCGCCCCCTCGTGCCCTGATCGCGCGGTTTTTCGCGCCGCCTTTCGCACGGGAGATCCGTAAGCTCTTTTCCCCCGAGTGGTTTCACCCACATGCCGGGATTTCACCGACAACACACTTTCCCAACCATGCAGTTTCTTTCCATTCTCGCGCTTTTCGCGCTTCTCACGGTCAATGCCCGCCTGATGGCGGAACCTTCCCTCGTCATCACCCTCGCAGGTGTGACGGAGCGTGTCCGCACCCAGAATCCCGATCTCGCTGCCGCCCGTCTGCGCATCGGTGAGGCAATGGGACGGATGAAACAGGCAGGCCGCCTGAAAAATCCCGAACTCGAAACCTCAGTCGGGCAAAATACCGATTTCCGCGAGGGAATGCTGGAGCTCGGGTTCTCCCAACGTTTCCCGGTCACCGGCAGGCTCGGTTTGGAAAAAGAGATTTCCGCCACCCACCTCAAAGCCGCCGAAATGGAAGTCCGGGAGGTGGAGCGGCAGTTGGTGGCTCGCGCGAACACCGGCGAGCGCGACCTCGATTCCCTAGTGGAAAATTGGCAGAAAGCCGTCGCGGCTACGGTCGAGGTTCCGCAAGGCTACACGCTGCGTTTCGAGGGCGAATACCTCGCCCGCCAGGAGGCCTCGAAGCGCATCCTGATCCTGTTCGGACTCATCACCGGCGTCATCATCGTCCTTCTAACCGGCTATTTCCGAAGCCTCTCCCTCTCGCTGCAAGTGATGCTCAACCTCCCGCTCGCCCTTGCTGGCGCGCTCGCTTTCACGTGGTGGAAAATTGATAACATCAGCATCGCCACCCTGGTCGGTTTCATCGCGGTCGGCGGCGTCGCGGCGCGAAACGGCATCATGATGATCTCCCATTACCTCCACCTCATGCGCCACGAAGGGGAGGCGTTTGGCGTCGCACTGATCACCCGCGGCACTCTTGAGCGGCTCGTCCCCGTGTTGATGCCCGCCCTTTCGGCGGGCATTGCCCTGATCCCGCTCGTTCTCGCCCCCGGACAACCCGGCAAGGAAATCCTCCATCCCGTCGCCGTCGCCATCGTCGGCGGCCTCATTTCCTCCACCCTCCTCGACCTCGTGGTCACCCCCGCCGTCTTTTTCCTCATCGGTAGGAAAGCGGCGGAAAAAGCTCTCAGGCTGGACGCTCAAGCCGCCCGATAAAACAAACCAAACAACACGAATATGAAAACCAAACTGACCACCCTCATCCTCGCTCTCAGCGCCGGCCTAGCCCTAGCCCACGAAGGCATCGAACTCGGCCCCAACAAAGGCCGCATCCTCGAATTAAGCACCAACGAAACCATGCACGGCGAAGTCACCGAAAAGGACGGCAAACTCCACATCGCCCTCCTCGACAAGGACATGAAACCCGTAAAAGCCGTCGCCCAGACGCTCACCGCCACCGCCGGCACCCGCCAGGCACCGGTGAAACTGGAGGTCGCCAAGGATGAAACCGGTTTCACCATTCCCGTCCCGAAGGAAGGCGAATGGCTCATCATGCAATACAAGGAAACCGAATCCGGCAAAGCCATCACCGCCCGCCTTCATTACGATACCGCCCAATGCGGCCCCTGCGAAAAACCCGAGTGGCGCTGCGCCTGCGGCGAGAAGGAGAAAAAATGACCCGTGGCTGGGACTTGCAGTCCCAGTTTGTCGGAGGGACATCCTGTCCCTCCTGAATTGCCCATCCATCCGCCCCGGACGGGGCGCAGCCTTTAGCCCCGGGCTGTGGCCGGCAGCGGAGTCCAAAAAAATGCCTAACTTGACTCGCTTCTCTCTGCTCGCCACGCTTCGGGGGTATGCAGACTGTTTTCGTCGAAACCACGATTCCGAGTTACTAGACGGGAAGACGGCCACGGGATCTCGTTTTGGCAGCCATTCGCATCTGACCCCAAAAATTGTGGAGGAAACCGTGGAGGAAACGGCGGAAACGCAGCCACCGCAGGAAGAGCCTGAATCCTGAGTCCCGGCAGGGACGACCCTGGACTGGGGGTAATCGCGCCGCATGATGCCAATGCCGTCCGGCTCGCAGCAGGGCTGCATGGCCGAAAGCGGCAGCAGGCTGCCGCGGTCCAAGTGCGTCCCCCGCCATCTCCCCCACCTCCCCGCCGCCACCGCAGGAAGAGCCTGCGTCCTGAGTCCCGGCAGGGACGGCCCGAAAGTAGCCGGGGGTGCAGCAACGCGAAACCCCCGGATTCGTCATTCCCATGATTCGCGCCCCGGAGGGTCGCCAAAAACCCGCTCACCAAAGATACCGCTCGTCATACCCCACCCCGCTTTTTTTCAACATCGCCAGATACTCCTCCTGTCGAATAGGGGTCTCAAATAGGGGTCAGATGCGAATGGCACGGGATTAAGCCTGATTTCGTGAAACGGGCAGGGACGGTCGCTCCGCGCCGTCCGCTTCTGTGGCATCGATTCATAATACGTCCACATCCTATCCCGATGCTTTTATCCTGAAATCCGCAGTTCAAACGAAGATTTTCAACGCAGAGCAGAGTTCGTAGAGGGAACGCTGAGAAGAGTTTGTGTTTTGGGATATTGCAGGACATTTTGCCACGGTATTTCCATTTCACCCATTGGGTGAACCAAGTAGTTCCATCGTTTGAGCTGGCCCCAAAAATCTAAAAAGAGTGATCCGCATCCGGGCGATTAAGTGGCGAGCGATCAATTTTGCGGAGCCGCGTTCTCCAGAACGCGCGTGTGAAGGACTCGCGTTCTGGAGAACGCGGCTCCGACAACCCCCCGCCAACAAAAAAGGCGATCCGCATGATCTTGCTGAACGCCTTTTTGTGAAAACCCAAATCAATGCTCCCTGCAGAATTGTTCGAAGCGGGTGAGGCCTTCGTTGAGGACGTCGAGGGTGGTGCAGTAGCTGAGGCGGATGCCCTCGTCGTAGCCGAAGGCGATGCCGGGGACGGCGGTTGCGGTGGTGGTGGAGACTGATTGTTTGTAACTTTTTCCCAAACCGTTCTTGCCGATACCCGACGACTCTCCGTAGGGTGGCGCAACCTATTCCATTGCGTGTCCCAACCAGCCTCAAAGCATCACATCATCGGCCTCCTTCCCGCGCGCTGGGGCTCCACACGCTTCCCCGGTAAGCCTCTGTATCTCATCGCCGGGAAACCGTTGATCCAGCGCGTATGGGAGCGTTGCCAGTCCGCGAAAACGCTTTCGGAAATCCTCGTCGCCACCGATGACGAACGCATCGCCTCGGCGGTGGAAGCTTTCGGAGGCAAGGCCGTGATGACCTCGCCGGATCACCCGACCGGAACCGACCGCCTCGCTGAAGCAATCCAAGCCATCCCGCAAGCCACCCACATCATCAACATCCAGGGCGACGAACCGCTCATCGACCCCGCCCTCATCGACGAACTCGCGCAGGCTCTTATCGACGATCCGGAGCTGCACATGGTCACCGCCGCGAATCCCCTCGATCCCGCCGACCCCGCCGTTTCCGATCCGAATGTGGTGAAAGTCGTCCTGAAACAAAACGGCCACGCCCTCTATTTCTCCCGCTCGCCCCTACCCTTTTTCCGCAACCCTGTTCCCGGCCTGCAAGTCCTCCGCCACAAAGGCATCTACGGCTACCGCCGCGATTTCCTGGAAACCTTCGTCACCTGGCCGCCCTCACCCCTCGAACAGGCCGAGTCCCTCGAACAACTCCGCGCCCTCGAAAACGGAGCCAACATCCGCGTCCTCATCACCAACGACACCTTCCCCGGCGTCGATACCCCCGAACAAGCGCTCGAAATCGAACGCATCCTTTCCCGTTTTCCTTAGAGTTTAAAATTTAAAGTTTGAAGTTTATGAAATACATTTTTGTCACCGGCGGCGTCGTCTCCTCACTCGGCAAAGGCCTCGCCGCGGCCTCCATCGGCACCCTGCTTGAAGCGCGCGGCCTGAAAGTTCTGATGCAGAAATTCGACCCCTACCTGAACGTCGATCCCGGCACGATGTCGCCCTACCAGCATGGTGAGGTCTATGTGCTCGACGACGGCGCGGAGACCGACCTCGACCTCGGCCACTACGAGCGTTTCACCTCCGGCGTTCTCTCGCAAATGAACAATCTCACCTCCGGTCAGGTGTTCGACTCCGTGATCAAGCGTGAAAGGCGCGGGGATTATCTCGGCAAGACCGTCCAGTTCATCCCCCACGTCACCGATGAAATCAAGGAGCGGATGTACAAGGTCACGCGCGACAATCCGCACGTCGATGTCCTCATGACAGAAATCGGCGGCACGGTCGGCGATATGGAAGGCCTGCTTTTCATCGAGGCTCTGCGCCAGTTCGCGCTGGAAGTAGGGAAGGACAATGTCTGTTTCATCCACGTCACCCTGCTGCCTTACATCAAGGCCGCCGGCGAGGCGAAGACCAAGCCCACCCAGCAATCCGTCGCGAAACTCCGCGAGCTAGGCATACAGCCGGACATCATCATCTGCCGCACCGAGACCGACCTCGACGAGGACAACCGCAAGAAGATTGCGATGTTCTGCAACGTCGAGAAAAAGAACGTCGTCGCTTTCCGCGATGTCGCCCACACCATTTACGAGTGCCCACTCGACCTCCGCCGGGACAAGATCGACCGCCTCGTGGTGGACAAGATCGGCCTCGGCCATACGCCCTCACCGAAGCTGGATGAGTGGGAACATTTCGTCCAACGCGTGATCCATCCCAAGCACAAGGTCACCATCGCCGTCGCCGGGAAATACATCGAGCTTCAGGACGCTTACAAATCCATTTACGAATCACTGATCCACGCCGGTGCCCATCACGATACGAAAGTGCAGATCGTCCGCGTCGAGGCGGAGGCGATCGAAGATCACGGCGCGAAGGCGGTCATCGGCGACGTCGATGGCATCCTAGTCCCCGGCGGTTTCGGGGATCGCGGGATCGAGGGGAAAATCCTCGCCGCGAAATACGCCCGCGAGAACAAGATCCCGTATTTCGGTATTTGCCTCGGCATGCAGATCGCCACCATCGAATACGCACGCAACAAGTGCGGCCTTGCGGGTGCGAACTCCACGGAGTTCGACAAGGCGACACCCCACCCCGTCATCTGCCTCCAAGAGGAGCAGAAAGGCATCGAGGACATGGGCGCGACGATGCGCCTCGGCTCCTGCGAGTCCATCCTCTTCGCCGGTACCAAGGCCGCCGACCTCTATGGTAATGTGGATCGCATCCACGAGCGCCACCGCCATCGCTACGAGGTAAACTCCGATTACCAGGACAAGCTCCAGGAATGCGGCCTCGTGATCTCATCGGTCTCCGCCAAGGAAGGCCTCGTGGAAATCGTTGAGCTCGCCGACCACCCCTTCTACCTCGGCGCGCAGTTCCACCCGGAGTTCCTATCTAAACCGAATCATCCCCACCCGCTTTTCTCAGGTTTCGTCGCCGCCGCGCTCGCAAAAGCCATCGCCGACGAAAGCGCCTGATAGGCCGTCACGGGAAAATCACTTCGCCCCACACCGGCGACTTCTTCGCGATCAGCCCGTGTTCCTTCACCCGCTCCTGGAAAAGAAGGAAATGCGGTGTCAGCCTGTGCTGATCCAGCGCCGCCTGGTCATCGTAAACCTCAGCCAAGGTGAAAGTGTGCGGTTCCTCAACGCTGCGCGAAACCACGAACGACCGACAGCCCGACTCGCTCGCCATCACATCCCGCGCCTCCTCTGCGATGTATTCCGTAAACAGATCCGCCTTTCCCTCCGCTACCTCCACGATGATGACCAGTGATATCATAGGCAGCGAAATTGCCCAATGCGCCGTTGATTGGACAGCGTATTTTGCGAAGCTTCAAAGTGATCGGGCGTTTGGGAAATTCGAACCACAGATGAACGGGATATACGCAGATGTTTGGGAAAAGGATTAGCGACGCGATACCCGCGGAGTGACTCACTTCGGTGGTTCATCTGCGTTCATCCCGAAATCCGAAATAGAAAATTGGTTCCAAGTAATTTGACCACAGAGACACAGAGAACACGGAGCTCTCGAAGCAACATCATAAAGTGTTTCGCATCATTTTCCCAAACCTCTGTGTTCTCTGTGTCTCTGTGGTAAAGACCGCTGATTTTGAAATTGAATATCGGTTTTCGGGTTCATCCTGTCCATCTGTGGTTGACCCTCTTCCACGAAGCTATCCACGCATTACCCCAACCGCTCCACCAGCCCCGCGCATCTCTCGCCGGGCATCACACTGAGTTCCATCTGGTTCATGACATAGGCGAAAGATAACCCACCTACCGGATCACCGAAGCCGTGGCTACCTCCTGCGCCCGGATGACCAAAAGCCGCCAGCGATTCCCCGTAAACCTTGCGCTTCTTATCCCCCACCCCATCCACCGGATCTTTCTGAAAGCCGCAAGTGAAGGCGGTTTCTCGCAACAACACCTTGTCATCCCCGCTAATCCGCAAGCCTGCGAGCGCGCGCCTTACCTTATCGGAAAAGGGCCCGTCCATCGCGCCGATGGCGAACTGATAGAACTTCGCCAAGCCCCGCGCCGTCCCCACCCCACCCATCGCAGGCAAGCCCGCCGCCCATGCCTTCGGCTCGTTCATCTCGGCAATGGCATGCAAGCCCCTCGGCGAGGAAAACGCCCGCCGTGTGAGGCTTTCCTGCGTGTTGAACGCAGCATAGAAACCCTCCTCGTAAACCGAAGGCTTCGCCCTACCCGGAATCAGTTTTGCGACCCTGCCCCACTCACTTTCCGGAAGGCCGATCCAAAAATCGATCCCCGCCGGCCCCGCAATATCCTCGTTCCAGACCTCCCCAAGACTCCTGCCAACAAACCGCCTCACACACTCATCTAACAGAAATCCAAATGTCCGCGGATGATAGCCATGCCCTTCGCCTGGTTCCCACTCGGGCTTCTGCCTCTCGACTGCCTCGATCACCGCGCGGTGATCGAACACATCCGCCACCCCATCCAGCGCCGCCAGGCCGCATTGGTGAGAGAGCAACTCCGCGAAGCTCGCCTCGGGCAGCGGAAAATTCCGCCAGACTTCGCCGACCGCCGTCTCCTCATCCAGACCTTTCCCGGAAAGGACATGCAGCAAGGTCGCGGCGGACGGCCCTTTCGTGGCGGAGTAAACCGGAACCATCGTCCGCACATCCCATTTCCGCAGCCTCTCCCGCTCACACCAACCATCCGAGAGCGCGATGATTTCCTCGCCGTCTTTCCAAACGCTCACCGAAGCACCGACCTCGCCGCGATGCGAAAAATTCTCCCCAAAAAAATCCTCAAGTCCTTGCACATCCATTAGCCCAAGCCTTCCCGTATCCACTTGGCCGCGTCCTTCGCAAAGTAGGTCAGGATCATGTCCGCCCCCGCTCGCTTGATGCCCAGTAAACTTTCCATGACCACCGCTTTCTCATCGAGCCAGCCGCCCGCACAAGCGCTCTTGATCATTAGATACTCGCCGCTCACCTGATAGGCGGCGATGGGCAAAGTGGTCTCATCGCGCACCCTCGCAATCACATCCAGATACGGCCCGGCGGGTTTCACCATGACCATGTCCGCGCCCTCCTCCTCGTCCATCAGCAGCTCGCGAATGGCCTCGCGCACATTCCCCGGATCCATCTGGTAGGTTTTCTTATCGCCCTCCTTCGGCGCGGAATCCAACGCTCCCCGAAACGGCCCGTAGAACGCCGACGCGTATTTCGCCGTGTAAGCAAGGATGCCGGTCTCCGTGAAACCCGCGTCATCCAGCGCCTCACGAATCGCGCCGATGCGTCCGTCCATCATGTCGGAAGGCGCAACGATATCCGCCCCCGCCCGCGCATGGCAGAGTACCTGGCGACACAACACTTCCACGGTCTCGTCGTTGAGAATTTTCAATTCACCGTTCTTGTCACGCACCACCAGGCCGTCGTGTCCGTCGGAGTTGTAGGGATCGAGCGCGACATCTGTGATCACGCAGATCCCCGGACAAGCCTCCTTGATCGCGCGGATCGCCTTTGGCACCAGCCCCGCATCGTTCGCGCACTCGGCGGCATCCGGGCTTTTCAGCGCATCATCGATCTTTGGGAAAAGAACCACGGCGCGGATCCCCATTTCATAGGCCGATTTCACCTCTTTCAACAAGCCCGCCATCGACCAGCGGGTGCAACCCGGCATCGAGGCGATCGCCACATCCTCGGAATCCTCATGGAAAAACACCGGCAGGATCAGATCCTCCACCAAAACACGGTTCTCCCTCACCAGCCCGCGGATCGCCGCGCTGCGTCTGTTCCTCCTACCCCGGATCATCATTTCCATGCGTGGATGCTAAGACCCTTTCCAGAAAACGGAACAGGGAAAATCACCGGGCGAATCAAAACTAAAATCCATCACACCAAGTGCCTCACTGCCACCGCGTTCGCCGCCGCGTATTCCTTCGCATGGCTCAGGCTCACCTGGACTTCCGCGATCCCCTCTGCGGCTAGGAAATCCGCCGCCCTGCCTGTGAAAATCATCTTTGGCGCACCGGACTCCGCACGTTCCACCTCGATATCCAGCCAACCCGCCTGCCCGCCGATCCCCGTGCCGAGCGCTTTCGAGACCGCCTCCTTCGCCGCGAATCGCGCGGCATAATGCAACGCAGGCCGCTTCTGCTTTCCACAATATTCCCGCTCCCGCACCGTGAATAACCGATCAAGAAACGCATCGCCGAGATTAGTGATCGCGGCCTCGATGCGCTCGACCTCCACCACATCGATACCGATCCCGTGGATGATCATGCTCCGTATCCTTTCATCCCGACCGCCATCTCCGCCACCGCCTGCCGCATGCCCACCGTCATCGCGCGGGAAACGATGCTGTGCCCGATGTTCAGTTCGGCGAGAAACGGTGTTTTCAAAAGGACGGGAAGGTTGCGGTAGTTGATGCCGTGACCCGCGTTCACCTGCAGACCCAGCTTGTGCCCCAGCTCCGCCGCCGCGGCTAGTCGCGCCAGTTCCTCGGTAGGATCGGCCGCGTTCGCGAAAGCACCCGTGTGCAGCTCGATCATCTCCGCGCCCGAACGCGCCGCCTCCTCCACATCCGCCAAGATCGGGTCGATGAACAGGCTCACTTTGATCCCCGCGCCTTTGAGCCGTTTCACCGCCTCCCTGACTGTCCCGGAAAGAGCGCACACCGCCAAGCCACCTTCGGTTGTCACCTCCTCACGCGTCTCCGGCACCAGGCACGCGAACTCAGGCTTCAGCCGGAATGCCAGATCCATCATTTCCTCCGTGATCCCCAGCTCTAGGTTCAGAGGCAGGTCGCACTCCGCTTTCACCCGGAACACATCCGCATCCTGCATGTGCCGCCTGTCACCTCGCACATGCACCGTGATCGAATCCGCCCCACCCGCCTTCGCCTCCAGCGCCGCCGCCACCACGCACGGCTCGGCGTTCGGCGAATCAGGCAAAAGCGCATACCGCGCCTGCCGCAGCGTCGCTACATGATCGATGTTCACTCCCAGCAAAAGGCTCATGCCACAAGCTAGTCCCCGCCCCATCGCTCCGCAATCACGGATTGGGCTTAGGGACTCGGCCAAAAAACAAACGTGCATTTGGACGAGATTTCCGACGAAGTCCTTGGACTGCGGCAGCCTGCTGCCGCCTTCCGCCATGCAGCCTGCTGCGCGCGGGGCTAGCAGGGGTTTCATCGGGCTTTTCCCGTGCCCATGCCGCCGGCCGCGCAGCAGGGCTGCATTGGCCATAGCTACAGCAGGCTGTAGCAGTCCAGGGTGCTGCGCACATGTCTTCGACGATAAAAATTTGGCGGAATCCCTAAGCCTGCCTGAGCAACGGGTTCATCGCGCACTGCAAAGTCCAGAAACGGAGCTTATTTGGAAAGTTCATTCTGAAGACCTCAATGTTCTCATTACTCACTCTTGATCCTTCACCAAACTCTTGCCCCGCGCCCGCCGCTCCGCTATGCCCTCCACCCGCCTATGAACGAGCAAATCGCCAGTATCCAGACCGCCGCCCTCGAACTCATCGCCGCCGCCAGCGACGTGCGATCCCTCGACGACGCCCGCGTCGCCGTTCTCGGGAAAAAAGGCACCCTCTCCCTCGCCGGGGCGCTCATCAAGGACATCCCCAACGAGGAAAAAGCCGCCTTCGGTCAATCCCTCAACTCCGCCCGCGCCGCGATCACCGAAGCCCTTGAGGGGAAACAGAAAACCCTCCAGGAAATCGCCGACAACGCCGCGCTCGCCGGGATCGATCTCACCCTGCCCGCCCGCGCCCTGCACACCGGCTCCCTACATCCGCTCACTCTCATCCGCGACGAGGCGATCCGCATCCTCCGCCGCATGGGCTTCGCCCTCGCCGACGGCCCGGAGATCGAGGACGAATACCATTGCTTCGACGCCCTCAACACCCCCGCCGACCATCCCGCACGCAACGAGAAGGACACGTTCTATTTCGATTCCGGCAAGCTCCTCCGCACCCACACATCCAGCGTCCAGATCCGCATGATGGAATCCTCCGCGCCGCCCATCCGCATCATCGCCCCCGGCTCCGCCTACCGCCGCGACGAAATCGATGCCACCCACCTCTCCGTCTTCAACCAGCTCGAAGGCCTTTTCGTCGATACCGACGTCACCCTCCCCGACCTCAAAGGCACGCTCGAATATTTCCTCCACGAAATGTTCGGCACGACCACCGAAGTCCGCTTCCGCCCCCACTTCTTCCCCTTCACAGAGCCATCCTTTGAGATCGATGTGAAACTCCAAGTGAAAGGCCAAGCCCCGCGTTGGATTGAGGTCGCGGGCTGCGGCATGGTCGATCCCGCCGTGTTCGGCTCCATCAACGCCACCCGCAAGGACAACGCCCTCGATCCGGAGAAAGTCACCGGCTTCGCCTTCGGCATGGGCCTCGACCGCCTCGCCATGATCCGCTGGGGCATCAAGGACATCCGCCTCCTCATCGAAAACGACATCCGCTTCCTTTCCCAATTCGCGTGAAGATGTTCACCGCCAAGTTCGCCAAGTAAGATAAGTTTCCAGAACGATGAAAACGATTGATGAGATTGCTGCTATCTTAGTAGATGCTTCTTTCAAAGTGCATCAGGAGCTTGGGCCGGGGCTGCTTGAGAGCGCTTACGAAGCATGCCTTGCGCATGAATTGACGAAGCGGGGTCTTGTTATTGAGAAGCAGAAGGCCCAACCCGTTTTTTACGACGGCATCATCATTGATGTCGGATACCGGATGGATTTATTGATCAACGACTGCGTTGTCATCGAACTGAAAGCCGTCGAGCAGATTATCCCCATCCATCTGGCGCAGCTGATGACCTACCTGAAGCTCTCCAATAAACCCCTCGGTTTTCTCATCAACTTTAACACCACATATTTCAAATCCAGCATCAAACGCATCGCCAATAACTACCAAGAATCCTAACTTCTCTTACTTGGCGAACTTGGCGGTTCAACCATCTTCCTATACATGAACGTTTCACTAAACTGGCTCACCACTCATCTCGACCTTTCCGGGAGATCCATCTCCGAAATCTCCGATCTTTTCACTTTCGCGGGCGTTGAGGTCGAGGGCATCGTCACGAAAGGCATTGCTTCTGAAAAAATCGTGGTCGCGCAGATCATGGAAGCCGTCCAGCACCCGGATGCGGATAAGCTGAAGGTCACCAAGGTTGATGCCGGTGAAGGCCAGCTCCGCCAGATCGTCTGCGGTGCGAAAAATTATAAGGTCGGCGACAAGGTTCCGTGCTGCTTGCCTGGCGCGCAGCTCCCTGGTGGTTTCACCATCAGCGAGACAAAAATGCGCGGCGTGGAATCGAAAGGCATGCTCGCCGCCGCCGAAGAAATCGGCTTACCGAAAGGCGAGGATGGCTTGCTGATCCTGCCCGCCAATTCGCCGATCGGGGTTTCCGTGAAAACCCTCTTCGATTCCGACACGCTGTTAGAACTCGAGGTCACCCCGAACCGCCCCGACCTGCTATCCCACCGCGGCATGGCTCGCGAGTTAGCAACTCTCCTGAAAACCCCGCTGATCTCGGAAAAACTCCCGGAACCGAACACTACCCCAGCCTCCCCCGATTTCATCAAGCTCGAAGCCGCCGACGCCTGCCCGTTCTACTCCGCCACCCGCATCGATGGCGTGAAGGTCGGCGAAAGCCCGACCTGGCTGAAAGAGCGCCTCGCCGCCATTGGTCTGCGCCCGATCAACAACCTTGTCGATATCACGAACTTTGTCCTCCACGAAACCGGCCAGCCGTTGCACGCCTTCGATGCCGCAAAAGTCACTCTCCCACTCGTAATCCGCCACGCAGTAGACGGCGAGCAATTCACCGCCCTCGACACATCCATCCACACCCTCACGCCCGACGACCTACTCATCTCCGATGCATCCGGCGCGGCACTCGCCCTAGCGGGCATCATGGGTGGACTGGAAAGTGGTGTCACGGAAAGCACCACCTCGATACTACTGGAAGCGGCGTACTTCGCCCCCTCCGGCATCCGCCGCAGCTCGCGCCGCACCGTGCTTTCCTCGGACTCCTCCTACCGCTACGAGCGCGGAGCCGATCCGCAATCTGTCCTCCCCGCCGCCGCGCTCGCCATCAGCCTGCTGGAGAGCCGTTCTGCGAACGGCTGCATCACCCAAACCGCCGGGACTCTCCCCCTCCCCCCCTCCCCCGTCTCCCTCGATCTCAACCGGCTCCACCACCTGCTCGGCAATTCCATTTCCACCCAAGCCGCCGAGGAAATCCTCACCCGCCTCGGCCTCACGAAGCTTCCCGAAGGTCAGTGGGCGATCCCCTCTTTCCGCCAGGATCTCACCCGCCACATCGATCTCGCGGAGGAAATCACCCGCGTCCACGGCCTCGCGAACGTCCCCTCCCGGCTCCGAGCCACCTTCGTCCCTACCAGTGAAACGGACGCCGCTTATGATGCGGATATGATCCTGCGCCAGCGCCTCGCGGCGCTCGGCCTCCACGAGTGCCAGACGATCAAGCTCATCGCCGAATCCCAGCTCGCCGATCTTTATCCCCTTCGTCCCATGCAGGACGGCGACCTCATCCGCGTGAAATCCCCGCTCAGCGAGGATCACGCGATCATGCGCCCCAGCATCGTTCCGGGACTCGTTGCCAGCGCGGAACGCAACGCCCGCCAGCAAGCCAAGCCAATCCGCCTCTTCGAGATGGGCCGCGTCTTCCGCAACGCCGGCGGCGGTAAGGCCCGCGACCAGGAAAGTGAAAGCCTCGCGATCCTCGTTTCCGGAAACACCAACCCCTCTTCATGGGCGGCGAAAGACCGCGCAGCCGATCTCTACGATGCCAAAGCCATCCTTTCCGCCCTCCTGCCCAACCAAGAAATCACCCTGAAACCCAAAGACCGCCAAGGATTTGTCCTCTCCGCAGAGATCAAGGCCGGTGAGCAGACCATCGGCGTCTTCGCTCGCCTCTCCCCCTCGCGAGAAAGGCAACTCGACCTCGGTTCGCCCACCTTCGTCGCCGAACTCGACCTCGCAAAACTCCGCAAGCTCACCGCCGGCCCCGCCCACGCCGCCGACCTCCCGCAATTTCCCGGCTCCTCTCGCGATGCGGCGATGGAACTCCCCATCGACACCCCCAACGCCACGATCGAAGCCACGCTAGTCAAAGCCAAGGAACCCCTTCTCGTCTCCTACGAGTGCTTCGATCTCTTCAGCGATCCCACTGGAATGAAGATCGCCGCCGACCGGAAATCCATCGCCTACCGCTTCCACTACCGCGCCTCGGAACGGACTCTCGTGCTGAAAGAAATCGACGAAGCGCACAAGCGGATCCTAGAGCTATTAAAAGGAATCACCGGTCTTGTCTTTCGGTGACCCCTGCTGGGAACGCGAGTCTGTGACTCGCATTCCAATGGCGAGCAAAAGAAGTTCCTCCAAGCCCACCCCTTTCTCCATCCATCATCCTGCGAGTCACAGACTCGCGTTCCCAGCCCCATCATGCCGGAAGAACCGAAACACAAAGGCTGGCACTCGCGCGGATACCTGCCGCATCTGGATTCTCCGGAACTGATCCAAGCAGTCACGTTCCGTCTTGCCGATGCACTGCCAAAGTCCGTGATCGATGGTTGGAAAAGGGAACTTGAAAAGGATACAGCTATGGAAAAACCGCAGCAGGAGAGAATTCTGAGGGAGCGCATAGCCCGGTTTGAGGATGCCGGGCACGGAGCCTGCCATTTGCGCAATCCATCATGTGCATCAATCCTGCAAGGCGCTCTTCTGCATTTCGACGGAGACCGCTACCGACTCTTGGAATGGTGCGTCATGCCAAACCACGTCCACATCCTCGTTCATTGCCCAGAAAGATCGAGGCTTGGCGATCTTGTGAAAACCTGGAAAACATTCAGTGCTCGGGAGATCAACCGCTTGCTTGGAACCCAAGGAAGTTTCTGGGCGAGGGATTATCACGACCGCTACATTCGTGATGAGATCCACCTTGCAAATGCAAGGGCATACATCCGAGACAACCCCGTAAAAGCCGGACTCTGCAAAAAGCCTGAAGACTGGCCATGGAGCAGCGCAGGCCCCCCTGGGAACGCGAGTCTGTGACTCGCATTCCAATGGCAAATCAACAGGAAAGCCCATCAGCTCAGCATTTTCCATCCACTGGCTGGCGAGTCACAGACTCGCGTTCCCAAGCACCCGCCACCCAGGGAACGCGAGTCTGTGACTCGCACTCCAATGGAAAAGTAACAGGAAAGCCCATTAGCTCAGCATTTCTCCATCCACTAGCTAGCGAGTCACAGACTCGCGTTCCCAGGCTTCAATCAACTCACCTCCGAGAAAGTGAAGCCGAGCGCCTCCTCGAATTTACCGATCTTCTTGCGTTCCCGCGGATCGATGAGGGCGACGGAAATTCCCTTTTTCCCCGCCCGTGCCGTACGGCCGCTACGATGAGTGTAGTATTCGAGCTGCTCGGGGAGCTGGTAGTGAATGACGAAGGAAAGCGCCTCGACATCGATGCCCCGCGCGGCGACGTCGGTGGCGATGAGGATGCGCGAGCGCCCGCCCTTGAAGCCGCGCATGACCTTGTCGCGCTCGCGCTGTGAGAGATCGCCCTGGATGACATCCACGGGAAAGCCGAGCTTTTCCAACTGCCTGCCGAGCGCGACCGCTCCCGCCTTGGTGCGGACGAAAATTAGCCCGCGCTCCTCCTCCCGATCCGCGAGGAAGTTGGCGAGGAAATCGTTTTTCTCATCCTTCCCGCAGACGGCGTAGCGGTGGTCGATGTCGCGGTTGACGACGTGTGCCTTGTCAACGCGGAGAGTTTCCGGCTGGCCGGGCATGGCGCCCTTGACGAGGGCGTGGATGGAGTCGGGAAAGGTCGCGGAAAACAGCCAGGTGCTGCGCCGCCCGCGCGTGAGGCCGAAGACGGCGACGAGCTCTTTCTTGAAACCCATGCTCAGCATTTCGTCCGCCTCGTCGAGCACGAGGTGCTTCACGTTCACGAGAGTGAGTGCTTTCCTTTTGATCAAATCGAGCAAACGACCCGGCGTGGCGACAATGATGTGAGTGGGTCGCTGCAGCCGCGCGATCTGGCCATCCATCGGTTCGCCGCCCGCCAAGACCTCGATGAAAATTTTCTCGGAAAACTTCGTGTAGCGGAACAAGTGCTTGCCGATCTGCTTCGCCAGCTCCCGCGTGGGCGCGATGACGAGGCCTTGGATAACGGGCTTCTTCGGGTCGATCTTTGTAAGCAGCGGCAAGCCAAACGCAGCGGTTTTGCCCGTGCCGGTCTGTGCCTGCGCGCAGAAGTCGCCGCCGTTTTTCATCAGGAAAGGGATCGACTTCGCCTGCACCTCGGTGGGGGTGACGATGCCCATTTCCTCCAAACCTTTCACCAACCCCGCCGGTATCCCCAATTCCCTGAATGTGCTCATCTGCTGCGAAGCTGCCGCGCCCGCGACAAAAAGACGAGCGGGAACTGAATGGTGGCGGCGATCCACTCGCGCTTTGCATTTTCTGGCAATGGGGTGATGATCGGCGCGTGCCTGTTGCCCTTTCCAAACTCAAATCCGCGTTGCCTGCGAGCGGGCTGTTCGGCGGAGGGGCGTGGCAGTGGTCTCCGGAGCCGCTGTGGCTTCCGGCGGGTGAGGCGCGGGAGATGATCGCAATGGGGCATCCGCTGGCGAAGTTCCAGCAGGCTTGCGACCTGCTTTACCGGAGATCGGCGGCGGGGAAGGAGCAGCCCTGGTTGGCGGAGCTTCTGGACGAGGGGAAACCGGACTGGCTGGCGGCCTTGCAACGGGAGAGCGGCATGGCCGGGCAGTTTCCACGCGTGATCCGGCCGGATCTAATATGGGCGAAGGGCCGCTTCGCGGTTACAGAACTCGACAGCGTGCCGGGCGGGATCGGTATCACGGCATGGCTTTCGAAGGTTTACTCCGATGCGGGCTACGAGGTGCTGGGCGGCGCGGACGGGATGGTCGATGGCTTCCGCTCGCTGCTGCCTGAGGGCGGAGATATCCTCGTTTCCGATGAGGCGAAGGATTACCTGCCGGAAATGGATTGGCTTGCAGAGCGGTTGGGTGACGCTTGGAAAACCGAGGGCGCGGAAGATTATGAGGAATGCGGCCGACCGATCTATCGGTTTTTCGAGCTCTTCGACTGGGAGTCGATTCCCCGGTTCCGCCAGCTTGCGGAGAGATCCGCGAAGGGGGAAATCAGCGTGACGCCGCCGTTCAAGCCGCACCTTGAGGACAAGCTATGGCTGGCCCTATTCTGGTCGCCCGCGTTGAAGAAGGTTTGGGAGAAATCCCTGCGCGGCAGCCATCTGCGGCGGCTCCGCGAGGTGATCCCGTTCGGCTGGGCGGTGGATCCCGAACCCCTTCCACCCCATGCGGCGTTGCCGAAACTCAACGCGCACTCCTGGGATGAGGTGGCGGAATTTTCCCAGAAGGAAAGGCATCTCGTCCTAAAGATCAGCGGCTTCCACGAGACAGCGTGGGGTTCGAAGGGCGTTTACATCGGTCACGACATGTCGGCGGCGGACTGGAAGGCGCGTCTTGGCGAAGCATTGGAACAATCCTCCGAGCAGCCGTGGCTGATGCAGGAATTCCACGAAGGGCGGCGCTTCGAGCATCCGGTTTACGATGAGGACGGAAAGATCCGCATGATGGACGTGCGTGCGCGGCTGTGCCCTTATTTCTTTTCCGACGGAGACGGCGAAACCACATTCGGTGGCTGTCTCGCCACGCTGGTTCCCGCCGACAAGAAGAAAATCCACGGCATGAGCGACGGGATCCTGGTGCCCTGCGTGATCGGAGATTAAATCCTCTCGGCGTGCTCGATGGCATCGCAGATGCCGGGGAAAATCTGGCGTTTCCGGGAAACGACGCCGGGCGCGAGGTAAAGTGTTTCATCGATGCGGTTGAACGGCAGCGCGGCGATGACGTTCTCCGGACCGACGGCGAGCACCATGCTTTTCAGCAGTGCGACATCCGTAACGACAAGCACCGCGATGTCGTAGCCTTTGTCATACTGGAGAGCTCGGAGGGCGTCTTCAAGTTCCTCGCGGCGGGCTTTGAAGCCGTGGAGATCCCGCTCCTCGACCTGCGAGACGCTGATAAACATCCCCTGTTCGTGGAATTCTTTGCGGTCACTGTGGATGATCTCATCAGTGGTTCCGTTTGCGATGAGAGAGCCCACAGCAAAGAACTCCTGCGCGAATTCCTTGGCGTCCACGCGCGCGATTCCGCTGAGCCATGTCAGCATTCTCTGGTCGAGCTTGGTGGTTGTCGGCGAGGTGAGGCAGAGGGTGTCGGAAACGATGCCGCCACAAAGGCACAGCGCGACGTTGGGCGCGGGGATGAGATCGCGGTGAAAAAATTTCCGGGCGACGAGGGTGCAGGTGGATCCGACGGGTTCGTTGAGGTAGCGGATCGGCTCACGGGAAACGAGATTTCCCGACAGGCGGTGGTGGTCGATGACCTCGGTGATCGTGGCCTCCTCGATGCCGCTGATCGCCTGGGCATACTCATTGTGATCCACGAGGGCGAAACGCATCTTCGGTGGATCGACGAGATCCGATTTCGCGAGGACACCCATCATCTGGTTGGTGCCTATCTCCATGACAGGAAAGAGATCCTGATCGACAGTCACAAGCTGTTTACGGATTTTCGAGACGGGTTCGTTTTCATTTACGGAAATGAAATTTGTCTCCATCACGTGGCGAACGGTGCGCGAGCAACGGATCAGCGTGTTAGCGCTGGCTGTGTCCTGACGGCAGCCGAGCAGGACAGTTCCTTTCGCGACCGCGAAGTCCCGGATGTCTTTTGATATCGTATTTTTCCCGGTCACCAGCAAGGCTCGTGCACCTTTCTCAATGGCTAGCCGCTGCACGATGGGGCGATCGCCGCAGATTACGAGAAAACGCCCGATATTGCCGTCTGCAGCGGCCTGATCGAGGCGCAGTTTCACGGTATCTTGCGAGGAGGCACCGACCAGCAGGATGAGATCCTCTTCCTCGTCCCGATCACAGATTTCCGCGCCGTGGCTTTCCGCGTCCAAGGTGGCCGCTAGATTGTTCAGGGAGGCATGGACGGTGCGCACGCTGATACCCTCCGTGTTATCGGGAAGGAGCAGCTTGAGGAGGTTGATGTATTGCAACATGCCCGCCACGGCGCCGTTCTCATCGATGACCGGCACGCAACGAATCGAGGCCGCGAGCATGCGGTTGTAGGCGGTGAGGAACGTGTCAGAAGGCTGCACGCTGATGACCTTTCGCCGACAGATCATGCCCGACGTGGTGCGGGCGTCGGTGAGCAACAGCGGTGCGTCCATACCCGCTTTTTCAAGAACCCACTTCGTCCGTTGGGAAACCTCCCCGCAACGTGCGGCGATGGCGGTCGGCTCATCGCCGGAGGCGCGCAGCAGCGCGGCATGCCCGATGGCCGAGCATACGGCGTCGGTGTCCGGATTTTTATGGCCGATGACGTAGAAGGGTTCCATGAAGCGCTATCCTTGCTCACCTAACCGGAAATTCAATCCCGAATAAACAAGAAAAACCGGATAAATCCGAAGCTCACATCCGTTCCGGGCAGTGGATACCGAGCAGGCCGAGGCCTTTCTCTAGGACGCGTGAACTCAGCTCACAGAGGGCGAGGCGGCTGGATTTCACGGGCTCGTCGGATTTCAGCACAGTGCAGGCCTCGAAGAAGGAGTGGAACGCACGCGCCAGCTCCAGGAGGTAGTTGGCGAGAAGGTTCGGGCGGTGATCTTCGAGGACGAGCGGAAGGACTTCGCCAAAACGGGCAAGCAGGCGGGCGAGGTGGATTTCCTCGGGAGCGGAAAGGGTCAGCTTGGCGTCTTTGGCGGAAAAATCGGCGTCGAGCTTGCGGAAAATCGAGCGGATGCGGACGTGGGAGTATTGGAGGTAAGGGGCGGTATCGCCTTGTAGGGCGAGCATCCTGTCCCAAGCGAAGACATAATCGGTGAGGCGGTTCTGGGAAAGTTCTGCGAATTTCACCGCGCCGATGCCCACGATATCCGCGACTTCGGCGGCTTCCTCCGGGCTCAGGTGCGCGGATTTTTCGCCGATGATCGCGGCGGCGCGGGCGCGGGCTTCATCCAGGAGCTCCACGAGGCCGACGTTGTCGCCGGAGCGGGTTTTCATCATCTTGCGGTCTTCGCCGAGGATGGAACCGAAGGCGATGTGGCGGAAGTCGCAGGTTTTACCCCAGCGCGCGGCGGCCTCGAAAATCTGGCGGAAATGAAGCTGCTGCGGCATGCCGACCACATACCAGATCTGATCCGCGTTCCATTCCTCGATGCGGTAGCGGATGGTCGCGAGATCCGTGGTGGCGTAGAGGAAACCGCCGTCGGCCTTGCGGATGATCGCCGGGTTGTCCGTCCAGCCGTTCTCCTTGTGAACGAGGAAAGGATCTTGCTCGGCGGGCTTCGATCCATACGAAAAAACGCAGACCGCGCCGTCACTCTCCCGGGCAAGTCCTTTTTCCAGGAACTCATCGACGAGACCCGGCAGCATCCCGTTGTAAAAACTTTCGCCCAACCAGTGATCGAAGCTCACATCGAGGATGCCGTAGATTTTCTGGAGTCCGGCTTTGGAGACATCGATGCATTGCTGCCAGATCGCGAGGTTCTCGGGATCGCCGGCCTGGAGTTTCACGAGCTCGGCTTTGCAGGTTATAAGCACGGCGGGATCGTCTTTCGCGGCGGCGTTGACACCACGATACACACGGACGAGTTCGGAAATGGGATCAGCTTCAAGCGCGGTGTGATCGAGCGTGGTTTTCCAGCCGTGGAGAATCATGCCGAACTGCGTACCCCAGTCGCCGATGTGATTGTCGGCAATGACCTTGAAGCCGAGGAAACGTGCGATGCGGCACAGCGAGTCGCCGATGATCGTCGAGCGAATATGGCCGACGTGCATGGGCTTCGCGACGTTCGGCCCGGAGAAATCAACAACGACTGTTTTTCCTTTTCCGGGTTCGGGAGCGCCGAGCCTAGGATCGCCTAACAGACTCTCCGCGTGGGCGGCGTAAGCTTCCGGGAGGATGGTGAAATTCAGAAAGCCCGGGCCGTCGATCTTCGCCGTGGCGAGGCCGTCGATCTCCACGGCTGCCATGATTTGCTCGGCGAGGGCGCGAGGATTTGTCTTCTGCTTTTTTGCCAGCACCATCGCGGAGTTGCTCTGGTAATCGCCAAAGCGGAGATCCGCGGCGGGCGTCATGTTTGCGGCGCAAGGCTCACCGAGGACATTCTCCAAAGCACGGGAAAGCCGGGATTCAAGGTTCTGGAGAAGGGTCATTTGGGTAAATGCTGAAAAACTGAAATGCTGGGATACTGAAAAGAAGACTAGGGCTGTTAGTGAAGCGCTTATAAAATTTCAGCGTTTCAGCTTTTCAGCGTTTCAGCTTTTGTCTGAAGCGGCTTGGGATCGAGTATCTCTAGGATATCGTCGCGGCATTCAGCGACGGCTAGTTTGCGGCGGACTTCGCAGTTCGTAAACATCTTCGCGATGGCGGCCAGCGTGCGCAGGTGCAGGTGGTAGTCCTTTCGCGGCACAATAAAAAGAACGATGAAATGGACGGGGGCGTTGTCGAGCGCTTCGAAATCGATGCCGGCCTTCGATCTTCCAAAAACCGCCACGACATTCTCAAGCTTGTCGGAGAATGTGTGCGGGATGGCGACGCCCGAGCCGATGCCGGTGCTGATCTGAGCTTCCCGCTCCTCAAGCGCAACGAGAATCTCCTGGCGGCAGAATTTCGGAATATCCCCGGTTTCGCCAAGAAAATCCACCAGCTCCACGATGGCCGGCCAGTGCTCGGTCGCCTTCATGTCGAGAAGGATGTGGTCGATGTCGAGCAGTTGGGATAGCTTCATGGAAACGATTGGCACACGCCGTCGGGGCGACCCTAAAGGGTGGGACGGAGTATCCACCACGCAAGGGCTTGGCAAGGATATTTGCAAGCCGATCCCGATACCTCATGCCTGGGATAGTGCGGACGATGTCGCAGGGACTTGTCTCCGGACTCGTATGGGTAAGGCAAGGCCGGAATCGCCTTGCCATGATGAACCCGCCGACGGTTAATCGCCGCGTCACTGAAACGCCGCCGTGGTGGAATGGTAGACACTGCGGATTTAAAATCCGTTGCCAGTAATGGCGTACCGGTTCGAGTCCGGTCGGCGGTATTTTCTTATTTTTCCGTGAAGCGGATGACACCCTCCCAGTTTGCCGGCGGATCTTCCTTAAATTGCTTTGCATAGCGATGGAGGTGCGAGGCGATCTTATCCGCCGGATACTCGGCGAGGTAGGCTTCCAAGGCATCGAACGATGCCTGGAAATCGCCTTTTTCAAAAAGCGCGAGCGCGTCGGCATAGGCGGTGCGCGCGGCCTCGGAAGGAGTGGCTGTCCAAAGATCCACCGGCTCTTCACGTCCTTTTACGCGGACGCGGGCGATCCTGCGCAAGGCGTCCTGCCCGCCCGCCGCCGTCATGAACTGGCCGCTGCCCATCCATTGGCAGGAAAATGCTTTCGTCATTCCTTCCAGACGGGAGGCGAGGTTTACCGCGTCGCCGATCACCCCGAATTCCGTGCGCTGTTCGGAGCCGATCTCGCCCGCGAGGACTTCGCCGAGATGCAAGCCGACACCGATTCCCAATTCCGTAAGGCCACGCGTTTTCCATCCCGCATTGAGCCGTTCCAGCTCCCTGATCATATCCTGCGCGGCCGCCAGCGCGGAGGCGGCGAATTTCTTTTCATCACCGTCGTCCAGCGCACCCCAGTGAGCAAGAATCGCGTCGCCGATGAATTTGTCCAAGGTGCCGCCGTGGGCGAAAATGATTTTCACCATAGCTGTCAGGTATTCGTTGAGCAGCGAGAAAAGCTCTTCGGGAGAAATCTGCTCCGAAAGCGAGGTGAAGCCGCGGATGTCGGAAAAGACCACGACCACCCGCCGTTTGCGCCCTTTCGCGGCGTGCTGGTAAATACTGGGATCGTTCACCAGGGAGTCCGCCACATCCCGCGAAACGAAGCGCCGGAACTGGTTGTGGAGCCGTGACCGCTCCTGCCTTTCGCGCAGCAGATCCCATGTCTGCCCCGTGACCGCGCCAACGAATAAAGCGGCGGAAAAAGGTGTCGGGCCGATCCAGACCGAACCGAAACGCGCGTAGGCGAAAGCCGCAGCAAACACAACGGCTATGGTCGCCACCACTGAGATCAGGGTGGTGATTGGCTTCCTGACAAACAGAGCCACAGAAGCAGCGGTGATCGCGCCGAGTAACGCCATCAGGACAGCCCCGGCCTGCCACTCCCCGATCGGTCGGAATGAGTATGTGTCTCCCAACCCGCTGCCAATGGCCTGCAAATGCAACTGCGGGCCGTAAATCTGTCCTACCGGAGTCTGATGGTTGTCCTGAAAACGAGGATACGCGGGGCCGATCAAAACCACTTTGTCTTTGAAAAATCGACCGGAATCATAACGGTTTTCCCATTCATCGGGAATGAAGATGTTCCTGATGGAAATCGGCTTGTAGATGCGCGTCCCGAGGAACTCCCGCCCGCTCATATTCCCGGTTGCGTCATCGACTTTGTCCTCCTCAATGGCGAATCGAATCTGCGCCCGGGAGTGGGGAACTTCTTTGCCCAGTTTTCTGAGAACAGCTCCGGCGATGGAATCCAGCCGAGGTTCTCCGGGAATCGCCGGGTCGCCGTTCTCCTCGCTTAGCGAACTGGAAAAGTAAGCGTAGCGAACCAGTCCGTCGCTTTTATCCGGTCGGAAGTTCACGAAACCATAATCAGGCGACGGATCCGATTCGAGGAAGCCGTGGTAAGGCTCCAACAGCATGAAGCCTGTGCCCTCCGCGGACATGGGCGCGAAGCTTGCGGCGAGGATCACCTTGTCCGCATATTTAGCCAAAACCTCGGATAACGCCGCGTCCGCCTCCGGATCAGAGGCTTCCGAGAAAACGAGGTCGATCACGACAATCTTGGCTCCCGCTGAGAAAAGTTTCTCCAAGGTGTCTGCCCAGATCCTGCGATCCCATGGGAAACGCTCCGACATCCTGCTGAGATTGGGATCGTTTGCGACCATTTCGGGATCCAGCCCCTGCATAGTGAGGCTGTCCTCATCGATACCCAAGAATACGAGTTCCTCCCGCGGTTCGGGATTTCCAGGGCTATACAGAAAATTGTCGCCCAGTTTACGGTCTAGGTTCAGTCCTATTTCGGTTATTGCGGGAATCAACATGGCACAAGCCACCAACGCCCCTCCCGCCAATGCCAGCCCTGCGGTGCGAAGACGGGTGGCCATGGCTTTTAATCTTGCTCTCATCTGTTGAGTTACCTAGCTTGCCGGGGACTTCCCTACAACCGTAAACAAACCATGCTATTTAAAATAACCACAATCAGCATTCTCGGCGCACTTGCCGCGCAGGCAGATATCCTAACCTCCACCCAGCGGTTTTTCGGTATGGGCGGGCAGGTTCCCAGCTATTCGGAAGATGATCAAGATCCGAGCTCTGCAACGGGTCTCGGCCAGATCCCCTATTCGGAGGCGGATTCCGATCTCGGGATTCAGGAAATCCTCCAAGAGACCCCCGAGCGCGCACCGGTATTGTTTTATTTCAGCACAACAGTGCTGCGCACGGACAGCGCCCCCAGCGCGAGCGGCCCTACCGATGAGTCCTCCTGGCTTTCCGCCTCGCGGATGTCCCTTTCATGGAGGCCTCACCTCACTCACGGCTGGTTCGCGGACGTAGGGGTCGGCGAGGATGTTTACAGGTATGACCGCGCTGATTCCGCTGAGAACGAGAATTTCAACCTGAGGGCGGGTGTTTACAAAAATCTTCCCGACCTTGATGACACGGTCTTTTTTGCCAGGTTCGAATACCAGAGAATCACTTTCGGATCCCTGCAGGACGGGGACTACAATGCCCAGCGGATCCGCACGGGTCTCCAGAAAACCCTTTGGGCAATCCCGCGCCACCAGCTTTCCGGCAGTCTCAGCGGAGCCTACGAATGGACGGTTCGCCCCGATGCCATCAAACGCAACGAACTGGGGGTGGATCTGGCTTACCGCTATGCCATCGTCGATAACATATACACCGTCTTGTCCACGCGTGTGTCGGGTTACGATTACGATCAGGGGGACCGGGAGGATCTCACCTTCGGCGCGATGCTGGAATTAAACTGGCAGATCAGCCCGAACGTCACGGCCATGGCGTCGGTCAGTTTCGATAAGAACAATTCCGATTCGACCGCAGGATTAGCCGCTTTGAATGATTATGAATCATGGTCGGCCGGATTGGGTGTCGGACTCAACTGGTCTTTCTGATATGCGAACAACGATCAAAAATAAAATTATGAAAATTCCAGCATTACTTACAGCGGCGGCAATGGCCGCGGGCATCGCCCAAGCAGCCCCCCTCAAATCGGCGGTCCTCACGAAAAAAATCAACGACGTCAGGATCAGCGAGAGTTCGAAGGAAGCCCGCACCGCCAAGGAGGGTGATCGACTCACCGGCAGTTCGACCGTGCTCACAGGCAGGCAGTCGCGCGCCGAGCTTACTTTCCCCGACAAGACGATCACGAGGATCGGTGCGAACTCGGCATTTCGATTCAGTTCCGGTTCGCGCGATATGGAGATCACCCAAGGATCTTTTCTTCTGCAGGTTCCGAAAAATGCGGGAGGTGCCACGATCCGCACCGCCACCGTGACGGCTGCTATCACCGGGACCACCACCATGATGGAATACAACCCGGGCGCGTGGATGAAATTTATCTGCCTTGAGGGAACCGCCAATCTGAGCAATGCCAAGGGCGACCGTATTGCCATTCCCCCCGGCAGCATGGTCGTGATGCCTACCGATGCGGCCAGATTCCCACGTCCCGTCGTCATCAACATCCAGAAGCTTGTCTTGACCTCCGGATTGATGGACGAGAAGAGCTTTAATGCCCTTGACGACAGCGCCAGAGCTCAGATCACCCAAACCGCTCTCGATCAGGTGGGTGCGAAGCGCGAAGGAAACCTTGTTCCCGGTTATATCATGGAACCAGGCCAGTTGCCCGGGGGCGATGGCTCTCCTGCGGCGAACGGCGACAGAACCGTGATCGATACCATTGTGAACCCAACACAGCCAACACCGCCACCGAAGCGTCCGGACAGCGCATTCCCTGACAATTACACACCCCCCACCCCCACGACTCAGTCTCCCGGTTGATTGAAACCCCTTTGTAGCCATCCGCTCGACCGGATTTCTCTCGGCTTCCACTCAACGGGTGGAGGCCGTTTTTTATCGGGAAATTCCTGTTTTGCAAGTTGAGCGCGGAGACTCCGCAGGTAAGTCTGCGGCATGGCGAAGGTGATGGTGGGATTGTCCGGCGGCGTTGACAGCGCGGTGGCGGCGGCGCTTCTGGTGGAACAGGGGCATGAGGTCGTGGGCGGATACATGAAGAACTGGATGAACGAGGAGGGCATCCCGGGCGATTGCCCGTGGGAGCAGGACATCGAGGATGCTGCTTCCGTGGCGAAGACACTGGGGATCGAGTTGCGTGTGATCGATCTCGTCGAAAGCTACCGGGAAAAAATCGTCGAGTATCTGGTCAACGGGTACGAGGAGGGCCTGACACCGAACCCCGATGTCTGGTGCAACCGCGAGATGAAATTCGGCGTATTTCTCGACTACGCGTTGAGCCAGGGTTTTGAGGCGGTGGGCACGGGCCATTACGCCAGACGGCGCACGCTTTCCAACGGTCAGGCGGCGATCCTACGTGGCGCGGATCCCAATAAAGATCAAAGCTATTTCCTATCGCTGATGACCACCTATCAGGTGGAGCGCGCCTTGTTTCCAACCGGAGAGATGCTCAAGCCGGCGGTGCGGGAAACGGCGCACAGGTTCGGCCTACCGGTGGCGGAGAAAAAGGATTCGCAGGGCATCTGCTTCCTCGGGCAGGTGAAAATGAGCGACTTCCTCGCCCACTACCTCCCGGACAAACCGGGCGAGATCGTCGATACGGAGGGGCGGGTGATGGGAACCCACCGCGGGCTTCATTTCTACACCATTGGCCAGAGGAAAGGCCATGGCGTCGCATCCCCCAAGGAAGGCATGGCGTATGTGGTCGTTGGGAAACGCGCGGCGGAGAACCGACTGGTGATCGGCTGGGATCGTGAGGATACGGAGGGGCTTTACTCGCGCGAATGCATCGTCGGCACTGTCTCCTCAATCAATGAGGAGATCGCTTCGCTGAAACGGGCCGAGGCGCAGCCCCGCTACCGCGCCAAGGCTGAGCCGGTGAAGCTGGAGGCGCTCGAAGGAGGTAGGGTCAGATTGATTTTCGAAAAAGGACAGCGCGCCCTCGTGCCCGGCCAGATCATGGCGTTCTACGATGGCGGCAGGCTGCTCGGCGGAGGGGTCGTGGAGAATGTCGGCTAATTACTACTTCTTGCAGGGCCATCAAGCTAGGGAACGAGAACCCGATTCGATGGCAATTTTTACCACAGAGGTCACGGAGAACACAGAGCCGATCCTTCATGTGCAGGGCATGCGCGGCAATTTCAGGGCTGGGAACGCGAGTCTGCGACTCGCAAGCGCATGATGGGAGAAAGAAGCCGACCTTCGAGGCTGAACACTTTCGCTTATTCATGGGCATGCGGGTTTCAAACCCGCGTTCCCAGTGCCTCGTTCTTTGGGATCAGTTCCCGCTAAATCACATTTGAGTTCAAGGACTGGGAACGCGAGTCTGCGACTCGCAAGCGCATGATGGGAGAAAGAAGCCGACCTTCGAGGCTGAACACTTTCGCTTATCCATAGGCATGCGGGTTTCAAACCCGCGTTCCCATCTTTGGGATCAGTTCCCGCTAAATCACATTTGAGACCGGGCAGTCTTCGGTTTGCTCGCAAGGGGGATGGTGGGGTGAACGCAACTCGGATGGCCTTACTCCGTTTACCGCTATTGACGACCCCCGGTGCAGCGGGAAATACTTCTGTTGATGACGCAGTGGTATTACACGAAAGTGGGTTTGAGGCAGGGGCCGGTGCCGGAGAGCGAGTTGTTGCTGAAGATCCACAGGGGTGAGATCGATGGAGGCAATCTGGTATGGCGGGAAGGTATGACTGATTGGTTGCCGCTCTCGCGGGTGCCGGAGCTCCTGGGACAGACGCAATCCAATATTCCGGCCGCTACAGCCACTTCGGAAGCTTACCTGGCAAAGCCTGAGCTTTCCTTTCCTGTAAATCAGCCGGGCGGCAGCGTGCCGTTGCCGCAGCCGCCCGCTTACCACGGGAATTACATCGCTCCCTTTATCCCCACCTACATGTGGCAATCGGTGGTGGCCACCGTGGTCGGTCTGCCATTTTGCTGCGTCCTTGCCTTTCCGTTTGGAATCGTCGCCATCGTCTGTGCCGCGAAGGTGGAAGGGCTGCGTGTACAGGGAGATTATATCGGAGCCACCGTGGCGTCGAACAATGCCAAAGTGTGGATGATCAGTTCCTTTGTAATGTCTGGGTTTGGACTAGTTATGAGCGTAATCAGCCTGATCACGGAGTCCGTCTAGGAAGGCTTCCTCTACACTCTCCTGCGTGGGTGATCTTGACGCGGCGATCTGGATTGCGATGATGCACGCGCTATGTGGTATTACTCAAAGAACGGGATGCAGTTGGGGCCGCTCTCCACGGAAGAGCTTTCCGGAAAAGCAAGAGGCGGCGAGGTGTCGCCGTCCGACCTCGTCTGGAAGGAAGGCATGCCGGATTGGAAACCGTTGGCGCAGGTTCCGGAGTTCCAATCCACAGGCGGCTTTTCGAATCCTCCGTCGGTTGGCATGGGATCGGTTCCCATGCAGCAGCCACCCATGTATCCCGCGGGATATGCACCTGGTTCTGTTCCGAACTATCTCTGGCAGTCCATCGTGGTCACCGTGCTGTGCTGCCTGCCGTTCGGCGTGGTGTCCATCGTCTACGCCGCCAAGGTGGATTCGCTGCTGATACGGGGAGATATCGTGGGCGCGACCGCTGCCTCGCAGAGTGCGAAGAACTGGGCGATCGTCGGGGTTGCTTCATGGGCTGTGGGCATCGGACTCTACCTGATTTTCATGGTCTTCATCGCAGCAGGTGCCGCCGCATCGGGTCCCTAGCACGCGATGCATAAGGATCGCGCACTGTGGGTCTCGCTGGGGGTATTGGCTCTCGCAGGGGCGGCCTATGCCTTGCGGGAAACGGGCGGGGCGGGTTGGATGCCCGGCTGTGCGTTCCGCAAGCTCACGGGGCTGGAATGTCCGGGTTGTGGCATGACTCGCGGCACCTACGCTCTGCTCCACGGACGCTTCGCACAAGCGTTTGCCTTCAATCCCGTGGGCATGATCCTTCTGCCGCTGGCAATGGTTGCGCTAGGCATCGAGGTGATGGGATGGGTGAGAGGAAAGCCCATGCCCTTCCGGCTAAATCCCGGACGCTGGGGTGCGACGGTGGTCGCAGTGGTGGTGATCGTTTTCTGGATCGTGAGGAACCTGGTCTAACGGATCACCTCGGTGCCGATTCCGCCATCGGTGAAAATTTCTAACAGCAGGGCGTGCGGCAGGCGTCCATCGACGAAGTGGACCTTGCGGACGCCGGCGTTGAGTGCGTCCACGGCGGAGCGGACTTTCGGGATCATGCCGCCGGAGATCGTGCCGTCGGCGATCAGAGCTTCGGCCTGGGCGCGGTTGATGGATTTGATCAGGGTGGAGGGATCCTTCGCGTCGCTGAGCAAGCCGGGGACATCGGAGAGATAGACGAGCTTGGAGACGCGCAGTTCCTTGGCGAGGGCGGCGGCGGCGAGGTCGGCGTTGATGTTGAGCGGCTTGCCGGTGGCCAGTTCGGAAGCGAGCGGGGAAATGACCGGGACGATGCCCGCCTTGTGGGCGGTGTCCATGTTCGCGAGCTGGCAGCCGATCACCTCACCGACGCGGCCGAGATCCACCGCGTTGCCGTTCGCATCGGTGGCCTTCATTTTCTCACCAAAGAAAATATCGGTGCCGGGGATGCCGATGGCCTTGCCGCCGAGCTCGCGGATCATGCGGACGAGGCCGGGATTGATCTCGTTGGAAAGCACGCGGGAAACGATGTCGATCGCCTCGTCGCAGGTGTAGCGGAGGCCGTTGATGAACTTCGCCTCGATGCCGGATTTCTCCATCGCGGCGGAGATCGCCTTGCCGCCGCCGTGGACGACGATGGGGTTAATGCCGGCGACCTCTAGGAACACGATATCGCGCATCACGTTGGCGACGAGTTCCGGATCCTCCATGGCGGAGCCGCCCATCTTGATGAGTATGCTCTTCGACCGGAAGGCTTGGAGGTAAGGCAGGGCTTCGATGAGGGCGTCGGCTTTTTCGGCGGGGTTCATGGGAAGGAGTGGAAAGTGATCAGCAATCGGCGGTCAGTGGAAGAGTGGATTTTTCGGGTCATGATTTTACCCCTACCTCGCGGCTGGAGGTATCTTCTCAGTTTTGACCATTTCCTTGCGCTCGGGAACGGCTTTGCGCGATGCGGTGAGTGGGATAGCGGCGAGCACCGCAGCAAGGGCGGGAAATGTAGGCGGCCATGTACCGGTGACGGGGACGACCTTCAAATGAATGATGAAGATAACCCCCGCGAGAATCGTCAATGCCAGACGTCCGCCCATTTTCGGAAAATTCGCGAGACCATGCAGCAGGGAGAGGAGAGAGGCGATGAGGAGCAACTCCGAGGGCCATGGGATGCGGTTGTAAGCCCTTGATGCGAAGGTGCCTGATGGATCAGCGAGCAGGGAAACAGTGGGGACGAGAGAATCGGAAAATCGCGCCGAGGCTTCGTCCACCGCCGATATGCCGTTGCGGATCAGCAGCGTGCCTGCCCGGAGCCCTGTTAGGAGATCGTCCGGCGCGTCGATGAGAGATTCTGCGGGGATGGAAGAGGAGTTTGTGGATGAAGGCGGCCTGAAAGTGAGCCGTCCGAATTCATCGATAGGGATGAATGGCCCCTCTTTACCGAGCGAGATGTAATTTCCCAAACGGATCTCGACCTGCTCGGCAAGCACCTTGTGATCCGCGAGCGCGGCGAGAAGTGGGAAAGAGAAAACCACGCGGTCGTCCCAACGCGCGAGCAGGTAAGGAAACTCTCCATCCGGCTCGGATTCCAGCGCCGTGAAGCCGGCCAGCGAGTTGGAGTTGCCGAGCATCGCATCCGGGATGGAGACGCGGTTTACGATAGGAAGATGGCGGGCATTTCCATGGATATCGGAAACGGCGATCGAGGCGCGGCGAAATGCCGGAGGAAGCGGGGAGGCAATAGGGCCGCGCGAAAGGGGTGCGGCCATGACCACCGAGCGTAGCGCGTCGAGCTGCTGGTCGAGCGCCATCAGGGAAATACCATCCGTCTCCGACCATGCGAGCGGCGTTCCGATGGCGATGGAATCACGACCGAGGCGGCGCAGGTTTTTCAGGATGATCGCGAAGTCCACCGGCGAGGGCGGGGAGGCTTGGAAAACGCGGTCAGGATCGTCGGTGATTACGATGTCCGGTAGAGGCTCGGAGGGTGTTGTGGCCTGCTGGTTGAGCGTGTGCAGAGTTTGGGCGCTGTCGGTTCCCCCTTTTTCAGTTATGAAAAACGGCGGCTCGGCGAAGGTGCGCGCGGTGAGCGAGAAGAGCCCGCGGTCAATGAACGTGCCGGGCAAAACCGTCCATGTGAGCAACGCCGCGGCCGCGCAGATGATGGGCTGGAGGATTTGGCGCGGCATGGGTTGGGAGACGTTTAAAGGAAACCCTGCGCTTTAAGGGAGAGCGGCGAGGATACTTTGCGTGACTTTATCCACGCTCTGGTTCGCGTCGATCAGCCGAGCGAAGGGTTCATCCTTCAGCGAAAGGAAAATCTGGCGGCAGCGTTCGAGGTTCGCCCGTTGTTCGAATTCGTTCGCGGTATCGCCCCGCGATCCGATGCGTGAAAGGGCGGTGTCCACATTGAGATCAAGGATCAGCAGCAGGTCGGGGATGGGAGCAAAGGCTTCGTTGTCCTCGCGGATTTTCACCGGATCGAAGCCGCGCGAGCCCTGGTAGGCCATGGTGGAGAAATAGTAGCGGTCGAGGATCACCACATGCCCAGCGTCGAGGGCGGGTGCGATTTTTTCGGCGACGTGCTGCCTGCGATCCTTGAGGAAAGTTTCTAACTCCTCCTCCGGCGAGAGGCGGCCGGTATTCGCGGAGTTCCGCAGCAAAGTGCCCCACGGGCCGTCAGTAGGTTCGCGGGAGAGTGTCACCGTCCTGCCCATAGCGGTGAAATGCTCCGCGAGCCGTTTGGCCTGGGTCGATTTACCGGTGCCGTCGATTCCTTCAATTACGATGAACATGGTAGATGAAAATCAGAGATAGCGGGATTTGAGATGCTGGAGATAGGCATCGGTGGATGGCTGTTTGCCGGTGGCTTGTTCCATGAGCGCAGTCGGATCGAGCGCGCCGCCGTGGCGGTGGATGTTTTCGCGCAGCCAGGCGAGAAGCGGGGCGTAATCGGCTTTCGCGGTGGCGGCGCTGATTTCCGGGACGGCGGTGGCGGCATTGAAAAGCTGGGCGGCATTGATGTTGCCAAGCGTGTAGGTGGGGAAGTAGCCGATGCCGCCCATCGACCAATGGATGTCCTGCAGGCAGCCCTGCGCGTCGTCTGGCGGGGTGAAGCCGAAGGATTCGCGGAAGAGGTCATTCCATGTGGAGGGAACCTGAGCGATGGTGATCTCGCGGTTGAGCAGCATCCGCTCGATGCGGAACCGCAGAATGATGTGGAGGTCGTAGGTGGACTCATCCGCCTCCACGCGGATCGGCGAGAACTCGGCGCGATGGATGTGACTGAGGAATTTCTCCAACGGGAAGCCCTTGAGCTGGGGGAAATGTCCCTGTGCGATGGGATAGAATTTCTCCCAGAACTCCGGTGAGCGCCCTACCTGATTTTCCCACAGCCGCGATTGCGATTCGTGGATGCCGAGCGAGACGGCAGAGCCGGAGGGTAAGCCGAAGTCGGCGTCCGGCAGGCCTTGCTCATACATGCCGTGGCCGGCCTCGTGCATGACGCCGAAGAGCGATGAGGTGAAATCCGACATCATGTAGCGCGTCGTCAGCCGCACATCGCGTGGGCCGAGCGTAGTGCAGAAAGGATGCGCTGTGGTGTCGATACGGCCGGTGTGGAAATCGAAGCCGATTTCCGCAGCGACAATGGCATTGAAGGTTTGCTGGATCTCCACCGGATAAGGGCCGGGCGGGAGTTCCGAGGGTGGGCTTTTCGAGACGGCCTGCGCGGAGAGAGGCGCGAGATCTTTCCGCAACACATCGAAAAGCTCCGTGATGGCGGCGGTGGAAGTGCCACGCTCGAATCCCTCGAGCAGCGCGTCGTAAGGTTCGTGCGCAAATCCCCAGAGATCCGCTTTTTCCGCAGCGAGGCCGACGAGCTTCTCAAGATGCGGTGCGAAGATGGAAAAGTCAGAGGCCTTGCGCGCCGCGATCCACGCATGGTGACCGGCGGATTGTGCGGTGGACTCGCGGGTGACGAGATCCGTCGGGATCTTCACCGAGCGATCGGACTCGCGGCGGATTTCGCGCAGGTTCGCAGTGCGGACGGGATCGCTGCCGTCGTCCGTTTGCTCGGCATCGGCGAGGGCTTTTAGGAAATCAGCGGAGGTCGCGAGCTTATGCGCGTGGGTGGCGAGGTAGGAGAGTTGCTCGGAGCGGTAATCGGCGGAGCCGGAGGACAGATACGTTTCCTGATCCCAGGAAAGGATGTTGACGGTACTGTTCACCAGCGCGATTTCACGGACGCGATCGAAAATGGTCATGGGCGAAGTCTGTACATCGGCGCGGGCTTGGCGAGTTTGATTCCTCTTGGCGCTCGCCAAGCTGCGCAAAACTTTCCATCTTTCCGGCCAGCCGTGCAAATCCTGATCCGAAACATCGACCGCAGCCTCTCCCAAGAGCAGATCACCGACCTTTTCCGCAAGCATGGGAAAGTTACCTCCTGCACCCTTGTGATGGATCCCAAGACCGGCCAGTCGAAAGGTTTCGGCTTTGCGGAAATGCCCAACATGGACGAGTCCACCAAGGCGATCAGCCAGCTCAACGGGCTGAAAGTCGGCTCCTCCGCCCTGCGGGTGAAGCGCGCCGCCAACTCTACGATTACCAAGCACCGAGGTAGGCCCTGACCCACCTCACTCCCAGCCCCGTATCGTTTCCGCGATGCCATCCTCCGCGCCGGCTTCCGTGCGGATGAAAATTTCCTGCACGCCTTTCTCGGTCTGTGTCACAGCCTTGAGTCCGCCGGAAACCTTGCGCTGGATGCGCACCGCTCCTGTGGCGCTGCCGCCGCCGAGGGATTTTCCGCCGTAGGAGCGGCCGATGATCACACCACCCACGCCCTCCAGCGCCTCGATCCGTTTCATCACGGCCTTGCATTCCTTAGAAGTCGTCTGGTGGCGTCCGCGTGAGGGCATGGTGATTTTTCGCTCAGGAAACCTCCGGATTCGAAGACGTCCTTGTGCCCTTCGTCGGGGTCGGGCGCAAGCTCGAACCATTTGCTCTGTTCCGCCCGCTCGTCGTTGTCGGGTGGGGTGAAGATATCGATGAGCTGGGCGAGAGCTTCGGTGCCTGTTTGGCACTGATACGGTCTGCGCTTCCTTCACGACAGCCGACCCGAATGATCTCCTTCATGGGTTTTCCCACTCATTTCCATGGCTGGCAAGATGGTGCCCTCTTTCTTGAATCCACATCTTCCTTGAATTTTGAATTTTGAATTTTGAGATTTTCCCCCATCCTCGCGACGTGAGTCCCATCCCTGTAGAGCCTTCGCTGGAGGCATTTGAAGAAGCCGCAACGCGCGGAAACGTGATCCCCGTTTTCACCCAGCTCGCGTCGGACTTCGAGACCCCGCTCTCCGCCTATCTCAAGATCCGCGATACCAAGCATTCCTTTCTCCTCGAATCCGCGGAAGCCACCGACAAGGGCGGGCGCTGGTCCATCGTCGGCTCCGGGCCGAAGCGGATTTTCACGGCGTATGGGAAGGAAATCACCATCACCGATGGCAATAAGACCCGCACCCTGACAGCGGAGGATGATGTGCTCGCCGCGCTGGAGCGTGAAATGGCCGCCTTCAAGCCCGTCGCAAACCCCGCCCTTCCTCCTTTTTCCGGCGGAATGGTCGGCTACCTTTCCTACGATGCCGTCCGCCAGTTCGAGCCGTCCCTCGGTGCGCCTCCCGAAGATCCGCTCGGCATCCCCGACGCCCTGTTTATGCTTGTGGACACGCTGCTTGTCTTTGACCACCGCCTCCGTCGCCTGCAGATCATCGCGAACGCGTTTCTCGACGAACACCCCTCCCCCGCCGATGCCTACGCCGCCGCCCGAGGCCAGATTGCATCGATCATCGAGATCCTCAACCGCCCGCTTCACGTCCCGGCTCTCAACGGCTTCGCGAAAATCACCGAGGAACCCGCCGAATCGAACACCACCCAAGCGGAATACGAAGATATGGTGCTCAAGGGTAAGGAATTCATCAAAGCCGGCGACATCTTTCAGTTCGTCCCCAGCCAGCGTTTCTCGACGGACTTCGACCAATCCCCCGTCGATCTCTACCGCGCCCTGCGCCACGTGAATCCCTCGCCTTACATGTTCATCTTGGAAATGGGCGATTTCGCGCTCGTCGGATCTTCCCCTGAAGTCCACGTCCGCGCCATCGCCGGGCGCATCGACATCCGCCCCATCGCGGGCACCCGCTGGAGGGGGAAAACCATCGAGGAAGACGACGCCCTTGCCGCCGATCTCCTGGCCGATCCCAAGGAACGCGCCGAGCACCTCATGCTTGTCGATCTCGCCCGCAATGACGTCGGCCGCATCGCGAAGCACGGCAAGGTCTCCGTCGATGATTTCATGATCATCGAGCGATACTCCCACGTCATGCATATCGTCTCGAACGTCACCGGCGAGCTCGACCCTGCGCACTCCGCGTACGATGTGCTCCGCGCCACTTTTCCCGCAGGCACCGTTTCCGGCGCGCCGAAGATCCGCGCCATGCAGATCATCAATTCGCTGGAGAAACACAAGCGCTGCGCCTACGCCGGAGCCGTCGGCTACTTCGGCTTCGATGGCTCCCACGATTCCTGCATCACCCTCCGCACCTGCCTGCTGAAAGACGGCAAAGCTTACGTACAGGCCGGCGCGGGCGTCGTCGCCGACTCCGACCCCACCTACGAATACAACGAGACCGTCAGCAAATCGAAAGCCCTCCTCCGCGCCATCGCCCTGGCGAAGACGATCAAGGACTGAAGTCTCCCTTCCCCTTGCCACCACTCGCGCCCGCTTGGTGTTATCCCATTTGCCATAAGTCCGTGTGCCTATCCATACCGCCGGAGGCTTTTGACTGCTGCGGTTCTTATCCGCCGCTTTTTGGGTGAGTGATGGAAAAACGAAGTAACCCGGTAGAATTCCGTCGCCCCGCAAAACAAAGCCGCCCCCATGAAAGCTGTGTCATGTGGCGGATCCGTCTTTGAGGATGTAGTCGCGCCCTGCCGCCGTGCACCACAGGCGATAGACATTGCAGACATTCGGACGAATGCCAGACACCGGGATTTTCAGAAAACCCTGCCGCTTCGCCGCCTCGAACAGCAGCCGTTCCTTCTGCGTCAGGCGGTGCCCGATCCGCCGACTGCCGATCTTCGCACGGGTCGAATGCCCGTAGCTGAGCCGCTCTACATCGTCCTTGTCCGGCCTTGGCACCTTTCAGTCCTAAAATTTATCCTGCAACACGCTCGGCGTAGCGATCGAAGCGATTCGATAGAATGAGAAACGTGGGTGCCCATAGCCCAACGAAAATCCCGAACCGCTCGGCATGCGCCTTGGCTTCCGCCGTATCGCCCCCGGTAAGGAACCAGATCGCGATCGAACCGATGATCGATGCAAAGCCTAGGACAAAACAAAGGTTACTGAGCTGCTTAAGCGTTTTTGGATTCATACCTGAAATGAATAGCCGTATTATCCAGATACGCAAGGGGTAATATCCGAAGCTAAACCGCACCTTCCTCACCATGGGATTGGCTAAGCTCCCCTCACCCACGCCAGATACTTCGCATGCACCGCCGCAACAGGCAGCGCAACGATTTCCGGAACTTCATAAGGATGAAGGGCAGCGAGTTTTTCTTCCAGTGCGGGAAATCCCCCGGCGGGGAGCTTTAGGATGGCGAGGGTTTCCCCTTCCTCCTTCAGCTCGCCCTGCCACCGGTAGATCGAGGTGACTTGGGGCAAAAGATTGACGCAGGCAACGAGACCTTCCTCGACGAGGGCGGCGCAGATTGTCCGCGCCGACGCCTCGTCGGGAAAGGTGGAGAATACGACGAGCATGGCTCCTCCTCAGACCGCCACGGGTGCGCCGGTGGCGGCGGATTCGTAGAGGGCGTCGATGATGAGCATGAGCTTGTGCGCCTGCTCCGGGGTGTTGAAGGGATCCGCGGTGCCGTTGATCGTATCGATGAAATTGGCGGCGGAGTTGATCCGGCCCATGTCCTCGCAGGCTTCGGTGATGATGCTGCGGTTCACGCTGTTGCCGTTTTCCTGAACATAGAGCTCGCAGGTATCGATGGCTGTGTCATCCAGGCCGTCGCGACCGAAGAGGCGCTCGACCTTACCGCCCGCCTTGGTGCCTTGGAAAACAACGGAGACCTCCTCGCGCTTCACCATCTCCGCCCAGGAGACCTGGAGGGAAAGCACTTGGCCGGTCCGGAAAGTGACGAAGCCGTGGACGGCGTTCTCCACATCCGTGGTGCCGCCGACACGATCGGGGATACCCCACGGCCCCTTGAAGCCGGGGTCGATGATGTGGTCGTTGAACGTGTTCGCCAGCACATGACTCGGCTCCGGGTAGTCCATGAAATAGAGGGCGAGGTCGATCATGTGGAGCAGGTCGATGGTCGCGCCGCCGCCGGCCATGGCCTTGGTGGTGAACCATCCGCCGAAGCCGGGGATGCCGGTGCGGCGGATCCACTTCGCCTGCGCGGAGTTGATTTTTCCACACGTACCGTCTTCCACATACTTCTTTATCGCCTGTGATTCAGGGCGGGCGCGGTTGTTGAAATTGAACATCAGCGCCTTACCGACATCCCTCGAAACGGCGACCATTTCCGCGACTTCGCCGGCGTTGAGGCCGGGCGGTTTTTCGCAAAAGACATGTTTCCCGGCGCGCAGGCATTGCAGCGCGAGCGGCGCGTGGAATTTGTTCGGAACGATGATGCTGACGGCGTCCAGATCCGGCGCTCCGGCGAGCATTTCCTCCACGGAGGTGAAAATACCCGCGATGCCCCATTCCTTCGCGGCCTTCTCCGCCGCTCCCGGCGCGGGATCCGCCACCGCGACGATCTCCGCCCCGGCCTTGCGGAATCCCTCCGCGTGGTATTTCACCATCCAACCGGCTCCGATGACTCCTACTTTCAGTGACATGATCGTGATGAATTATTGGTTCTTCTTATCGAACGCCGCGTCGAACGCCACGTTCGAGCCGGGGAAATCGACGTTGCGCACGAAGGCGGCCGCCTCGGTCGCGCCGTGGACGCGATCCATGCGGATGTCCTCCCACTCCACGGAGAGCGGGCCGGCGTATTTGAGGTCGTTGAGCGCGACGATGATGTCCTCGAACTCGATGTCGCCATGGCCCAGCGAACGGAAGTCCCAAAAGCGGCGGGAGTCGCCGAAATCCGTGCTGCCGCCGAAGACGCCGACCGAGCCGTCGCCGTGGCCCCACCACGCGTCCTTCATGTGGACGTGATAGATGCGGGAGCCGAGGTCGCGGATGAACTTAATGTAGTCCACTCCCTGGTAGCCGAGGTGGGAGGGATCGTAGTTGAAACCGAATCGCTTGTGGTTCTTCACCGCCTTGAGCGCGCGCTGCGCCGTGGCGATGTCGAACGCGATTTCCGTCGGATGCACCTCGAGGGCGAAGTTCACGTTCTCCTTGTCGAAGGCATCCAGGATGGGCGTGAAACGCTTCGCGAAATCCTCAAAGCCCTTTTCGTAAAATGCCTGACTGGTGGGCGGGAACGCGTAGAGGCCGTGCCAGATCGAGGAACCGGTGAAGCCGTTCACCACGGCGGGGAATTCGTCCTTGTTCTTGCGGCCGGGCTTCGCGTTGAGGAACAGGCGGGCGGCCTTGCCGGTCTTGATCATCTTCTGCGCCGCGCGTTTCCGCACACCCTCGGGATCGCCATTGCCCCACACATCGGGCGGTAGGATCGCCTTGTGGCGCTCGTCGATGTTGTCGCAGATCGCCTGACCGACAAGGTGGCTGGAGATCGCGTAGGAAGTGAGCCCGTGGTCGGAAAGAAGCTCCCACTTCTCCTTCACGTAGGATTTTTTCGAAACGGCCGCATCGACATCAAAGTGATCGCCCCAGCAGGCGAGCTCTAGGCCGTCGTAGCCCATTTCCGCCGCAAGCGGCACGAGTTTCTCAAGCGGAAGATCGGCCCACTGGCCGGTGAAGAGTGTGACAGGTCTGGACATAATGTTTTTGTGGTTGGATTGCGCACGCATGTTGGCAGCGGCAGCGAGCGTGGGGGAAGGAAAAAGAATCGGGAAGGCTCCGTCGTGGAGCCTTAGACTGCGGCAGCCCGCTGCCGCTTTCGGCCATGCAGCCTTGCTGCGAGCCGGTCGGCATTGGCACGGCGAGGCTTGATCACTCCCAGTCCTCCGCCGTTGACAGCCCAGCCTTCGCTGAAGCTACGGCAGGCATGCAGGCTGTCTCAAGGAAAGCTACAGCAGGCTGTAGCAGTCCAGGGCTCCAAGACGGACCTGGGGCAGATAGCCCCCCCCTTTCGCAACTCGCGCACCGCAAAACAAACATAGCCGTTTCTTCCTTGGAGTTTGCGTTCTGATTTTTATCTTCCCCCCATGAAAAACACCCACGGAGCTCCTTCATTCACTCTGAACAACGATCTTGTATCCCTCCATGTCACCCGCGAGGGCGGGATGCTCGCTTCGGTTGCGTTCCAGCTTGGGGATCGTATCGTATCTCCCTATTCGCTCTCGCCGTGGAAACCCGATGAGATTGATGCGGAGCTCCCCGTGCTGCTGAAAAACCTGCGTGGCGATTTTTTCTGCCTACCCTTCGGCCCGCAGGAAAATGGCCTACCGCACGGTGTGACGGCGAACGGCGCATGGAGCCTTATTGCTGAAACGGAAGACTCCCTCACCCTCGGGATCGATGCCTCTGACGTGGCCGCGAAGGTTACGAAAACCATCTCCCTCCGCACCGGGCAGACGGCAATCTACTACGAACACCGTATTTCTGGGCTGGAGGGCGATTTCAGCTACGGCAACCATCCCATCCTTGACCTTAACGGAATCCCCGAGGGCGGCGCGCGGGTTTCCGTCTCGCCGTTCCGCTGGGCATCGGTCTATCCCGAGGTATTCTCCAATCCCGCCGATGGCGCGAGGCAGGCGCTCAAGATCGGCGCGATTTTCAGCGACCTCAGAGAAGTCCCCCTCGCGGACGGCGGCACGACCGACCTCACCCGCTATCCCGCCCGCGCGGGTAACGATGATCTCGTGATGATGGTTTCCGAAGACGCGACACACGAGCAGCCCTTCGCGTGGTCGGCGGTGGTGCTCGATGGATATGTTTGGTTCTCGCTAAAGAACCCCGCCGATTTTCCCGCCACGCTGTTCTGGCTCTCCAACGGCGGCCGCTCCGCCGCGCCATGGGAATCCCGCCACCGCGGTCGCCTCGGCATTGAGGATGTTTGCTCCCATTTCTGCGACAGCGTGGATCTCTCCCGCAAGGATCTGCTGCACAACCTCTCGATCCCGACCACCCGCCCCTTCACCAAGGAGGAACCTGTCACGCTTCGCAACATCCAAGTCGTCGCCGCCGTGCCGGAAGGTTTCGGCCTTGTGAAAGCCATCGTTCCCTCCGGCGAAAATGCGGTCATGCTCGCCGATGAGAACGGCCTCACCGCCACCGCCGCCGTGGACTGGAACGCGCTCTGACTTTCCACTTCTCTCCTACAAAAAAGATACCATGAAACATCTCCTTTTATCCCTGTTCTCACTCTCGTTATCCGCACTCCACGCCGCCGAACCGCTCATCCCAAAGGCGGACGGCACGCCGCTCCGCATCGCCTGCGTCGGCGACAGCATTACGGAGGGTTCCGGCGCAGGGAAAGGCATGGCCTATCCCACCCAGCTGCAGGCTCTCCTCGGCGAGGGCTTTGTGGTCAGCAACTTCGGCGTCAGCGGGCGCACGCTGCTCCGCAAGGGCGATCATCCGTATTGGAACGAGGAAGCCTACACGAAGGCTCTCGATTTCAAGCCCGACGCGGTGATCATTATGCTCGGTACGAATGATACAAAGCCGCAGAACTGGAAGCACAAGGCGGAGTTCGAGGGCGATTACCGCGATCTCGTGAAATCTTTCCTCGACCTGCCCTCGAAGCCCCGCGTCTTTATCTGCCACCCGGTTCCCGTTCCGGGCAAAGGCAACTTCGGCATCAACGAAACCGCGCTCCAGGAGCAGATGCCCGTTTATGCCAAGCTCGCGAAGGAACTCAAGGTGGATGTGATCGACATGTATGCCGCGCTGGACGGAAAACCTGAACTCCTCCCCGACCGCGTCCACCCCAATGCCAAAGGCGCAGGCAAAATGGCGAAAGCCGCCGCGAAAGCCCTGACCGGAAAAGCGCACTAAGCACCGTGCGTTCACCCCCGCTCACCTGCTCGCACTCGCTATCGGGCAGAGGGAAAATCTCGCCGCGGAGAATCCCGAGACCGTGAAGGAGCTGCAGGAACTCTTCGCAAAAATCAAGGCAGTCGGCCACTCCGCGCCTCGTCTGGAAAAGCCCTAGCCTTGGCACGCGTGATGCGAAGCGATGCCAGCGCCGATTCAATAACGCGTCACCGCGCTGCGCTCATCCCCCGGCTCCGGCTCCGGAATGATGTCGCGGATTGCTTGGATCTTTGCGCAGATCACATCCCAATTCCCGTGGGTAAGCGGGGTGGGAGGCGAAAACTTTTTCCGAAAAGCTTCCACCCTCGCCCGCGCATCATCGCGGACACCTAGGGGCAACTCTGCGATGGCTTTCGCGGCCGTTTCCGCTGTCTCCGTCCGGTGGCAGATCATCGCCAGATCGTTGCCGGCGGCGATCGCTAGCTTAACGTCCTCGCCGCGACCGTAGCGGTTCATGATCGCGCCCATATCGAGGTCGTCGGTCATCACGAGGTGTTTGTCGAACCCGAGCTGATCACGCAGCCAGCCGGTGACAATCCGTTTCGAAAGAGAGGCGGGAAATTCCGAGTCGATCTCCGGGAACATCACGTGGGCAAGCATCACCGCATCGAGTTCCGGCATCAGCGCGGTGTAGGGGATCACGTCCTCGCGCATCATTTCTTCCTTGGTTGCGCGGGAGAAAGGCAGGTCTTCGTGGGGATCGCTCATCGCCCGCCCGCAGGCCGGGAAATGCTTGCCGCAGCCGAGCATCCCGCGCTTACGCGTCCAGCGGTTCCACATCCCCGCGCGATCGATCACATCCTGCGGATCCCGCCCCCAGCAACGTTGCCGCAGCGCGTTCTGCATCCCGGGAAAATGGTCGAGATCCAGCACCGGCGCGAAGTTCAGGTTTAGCCCCAGCATCCGTAGCAAATCCGCCGTCGACTCCCCCGCCCTAGCGATCTGTTCCCAATCAGGTTTCGCCGCAAACGCCGCCGCAGAGGGGCATGCGGGTGCGATCCCCGCCGTACGCGTCACCCGCCCGCCCTCTTGGTCGATGCCGAGGATAGGGTCGTCGTTGGAAAGCTCGCGGAGATCGTCCGTCAGTTTCCGCACCTGCTCCGGTGTGGCGATGTTCCGGGTGAAAAGGATGAACCCCGCCGGCCGCAGTTTCCTGAAAAGCGCCGCCTCCTCAGAGGAAAGCTCCGTCCCTTTTACCCCCAGCAGCAGCAGCGATCCGTCCATGCACGTTGAAGGTGGGTATGGTAGCGAGACATCGTAAGAAGTTACCCGTTCATCCGGCCATGCGGAGGAAACTAGGAAACGGCGGCGACGACATCTGCGGCGGTCATGCCGAGTTCCTTCATCACCACATCGCCGGGGGCGCTGATGCCGAAGCGGTCGATGCCGAGTGCCTTGCCCTCGGTGCCGACGTATTTCCACCAGATGTCGGTGACGCCCGCCTCGATGGAGACGCGCTTCGAGCAGGATTTCGGAAGGACGCTTTCCTTGTATTCCGCGGACTGGCGCTCGAAGCGCTCCACGCAGGGCATGGAGACAACGCGGACGCCGTCGCCGAGCTGTTTCGCGGCCTCGACGCAATGCTGGAGCTCGGAACCGGTGCCGATGAGGATGGTGGTGAGTGCACCGGATTCTTTAACAGCCACATAGCCGCCGCGCAGCACGCCGTCGCGGCGCTCCTGCACGGATAGATGATTCATCAGCGGGATCGCCTGGCGGGTAAGGATCAGTGAGGTCGGGCCGTCGGTGCGCATCATCGCGGCGATGAAGGCGCCGGCCGTCTCTTCCGCATCGCCCGGGCGGATCACATCAAGGCCGGGGATCACGCGCAGGCCGCTGACGGTTTCCACCGGCTGGTGGGTCGGGCCGTCCTCGCCGACTCCGACGGAATCGTGGGTGAAAATGAAGGTCGTCGGCAGCTTGGAAAGCGCGGCGAGGCGGATCGCGGGGCGGACGTAATCGGCGAAGACGCAGAAGGTCGCGCCGCTGGCGCGGAAGAGGCCGTCATAGGCGATGCCGTTGCAGATCGCGCCCATCGCATGCTCGCGGATGCCGAACCAGATATTGCGGCCGAGCGGGTTCTTGGCGGAGAAATCGCCCTCGCCGGAGAGATAGTTTTTCGTGGAGCCGAAGAGGTCGGCGCTGCCGGTGAGGAATTGCGGCATGGCCTTGGCCACGTCATTGATCACCTTGCTGCCCGCCGAGCGGGTAGCGTCCTTGTAGTCGGCCGGGAACGCGGCGATCTTGTCGCTGAGATTGGAAGGCACGGAGGCGGCGACGCCATCGGTGAGTTCCTTGGCGAGATCCGGGTTCGCCTTCGCCCATGCGTCGTAGGTCGTCTGCCATGCGGTGAAGTTCGCGGCCTGCACGGCCTTTCGCTCCGCGAAGAAGGCTTTCGTTTCCTCGGATACGAAGAAATGCTCATCGGCAGGAAGGCCGAGTCCGGCACGGGCCGCCTCGATGAATTTCGCGCCGCCTTCGCCGTGCGCTTTTGCGGTTCCGGCCACTTCCGGGATGCCTTTCCCGATGAGGGTCTTGGCGATGATCACCTTCGGCTTGCCGTTGTCGGATGCCTTCATGTTGGAGACGGTTTTCGCGATCAGCGCGAGGTCATGGCCATCGATTTCCACTGCGTCCCAGCCCTGCGATTCGAAGTATTGCTTCGCGCACTCGCTCTGGGTGATGTCCGCCATCGCGTCGAGGGTGACATCGTTGCTGTCATAGATGAGGACGAGGTTGTCGAGGCCGTTGTGGCCGGCGAAGGCGATCGCCTCTTTTGCGACACCTTCCTGGAGGCAGCCGTCGCCATGGAGGGCGATGACGTGGTGGTCGAAAAGGGTATGCTCGGCGGTGTTGAATTTCGCGGCGGCGCGTTTCCCGGAAATGGCGAAGCCGACGGCGTTGGCGATGCCTTGTCCGAGCGGGCCGGTGGTGGCCTCGACACCGGGAGTTTCATGGAATTCCGGGTGGCCGGGGGTGATGGAGTGAAGCTTCCGGAACGAGGCGACATCGTTCTTGGAAACGGCGTATCCCGAGAGGTGCAGCCAGCCGTAGAGGAACATCGAGCCGTGGCCGGCGGAGAGGATGAAGCGGTCGCGGTTGAGCCAGCGCGGGGCGTCGGGGTTGAACTGCATGCTCTCACCGAAGAGGACGGCGCCGATTTCGGCGCAGCCGAGCGGGAGTCCGAGGTGGCCGGAGTTACAGGCATGGATGGCGTCCATGGCGAGGCCGCGGGCTTCGTTGGCGGCGGTGGCAAGTGCTTGGTTGTTCATAGTGGCGAGGATATGGATCGTTGTTTTTGAAAAAGCTGGGCGCACAGACTAGGAATCACATGCCACATGGCAAGCCCGCATCGGCTCATTTTCGCCCGAGGCTGACGAGATCCGCGTATCGGACGCCAAGCCCCCCGAAAAGATCCAGCGCGCTGCCCACCGTGACATCCACCTTTCCCCTGCCCGCTTCGCCGACGAGAAGAACGTCATCCATCGATGCCGCACCGCCCGCGTAGGTCACGGGAAGTTTCCCCCAGCCGCCCAGCATGGAAACAAGCTCCACATCGATCCCGCCGCACAGCCCCTCGACATCGGCGGCATGGATCAGGAACTCATCGCAAAATGGCGCGAGCAAATCGAGCGTTCCGGCGGTCACGTCGAGCTCGGTCAATGTCTGCCAACGGTTCATCGCCACCGTCCAGCCGCGACCGGAGCGGCGGCAGGAAAGGTCGATCACCAATCGTTCGCTCCCGACCTCCGCGACGAGTTCATCGAGGATATGTGGGAGAAATTTCCCATCGGTATCGAACAGCGCGGAGGTGACAATGACATGGCTCGCACCCGCATTGATCCACGCGGCGGCGTTTCCGGGACGGATCCCGCCGCCGACCTGCATCCCGCCCGGCCACGTGGCGAGCGCCTCTTTCGCCGCGTGTTCGTTGCCTTTACCTAGCATGATGACATGCCCGCCGGTCAGCCCGTCGCGACGGAACGTTTCCGCGAACCATGCGGGCGGCTTTTCGGATACGAAATTCTCGCGCGGCGCGGTGCCGTCGTCGCGCAGGCTGCCGCCGACAATTTGTTTCACCTTCCCCTCATGGAGGTCGATGCAAGGGCGGAAGCGGCAACTCATAACGGGAAGACCATCAGTGAAGAGTCGCGGTTGTTGCAAGCGGAAGGCGAGCTCACCTTCGAATTAAAAAAACCGTGCCTGCGTTTCCCCCGCCCATCTTATTGCTTCCAAAGCCCCTTCCCCCGTTTCATGTTCGGCGCGGTGAAAAAAATTCCCGCCATCCTATGCCTGATGTTTTTCGCAAACGCCCACGCGGAGACGTTTTCTCCGCTTATCGATTCGGCGAGGAGTGCCATCCGTAGCGGCCTTTGGGATGTGGCGACTCTGCGACTGGAGGCGGCCGCCGCTGCGCCGGACCTACCTGCGGACCGGGTGCCGGAGCTTAGGATACTGCTTGTGGAAGCACTGATCAGGGATCGTCGGCCGGATGCGGCGCTGGCCATTCTTGAGGATTCAACCGTGCGCGCGCACCCGGAAGCGGGGTTCTGGCTCGGCCAGGCATTGGCGGGAAAAGGCCGCTTCGCCGAGGCCGCCGACACGCTTGCCGATTTCGCCGTGAAACCCGAATCACCCCACCGCAAGGAAGCCGCCTTCACGGCAGCGAACCTGCGCATGTCCCTTTCCCTTCCAGATGCCGCCCTTGAGGCGATGTCGCTTATCGATTCGGTGGAATCGAAATTACGGCGGGTCGGACTGCTCATCGATCTGGATCGCAGCGAGGAAGCACGCGCACTTTTTCCGGAAGCATCCAGCATTCCCGAAAAGCTTTTGCGCTACGCAAACCTTCTGGAAGGCCGTTTGCTGTTGGCCGAGGGCAAAGCGACCGAAGCCGAGCCGCTTTTCTCATCTCTGGTTTCGAAACCCGAAGGGCAAAGCCTGGAACACCATAACCTGGCTGTGATCGGCAGGGCGGATTGCATGGCCGCTCTGGGGGATAAGGAGGGTGCCACGGAATTCCTGCTCACTTTCATCCAAGCGCGGGCGGAGGCTTCGCTGCTTACCCCGATGTTTGACCGGATCATCGCCTGGTTGCCCGCGACCATAACCAGCGCCGATCACCCGACCTTGGTGCTTCTTTCTGGGTGGTCACCGAAGCATCTCCCGACCGGTAGCGGTTTCGTAAACACCGAGACCGACAGCGCCGCTTCCGCATGGCCGCAGCTGCAGCAACCCCTCACGGATCTCGAAGTATTCTCTTTGCACGCGCTCTCCATCGGCATGCGCAGGGTCGATATTCCGTCCGCCAAGGCGGAAGCGCCCACCCTCATGCGCAGGTTGGGAGTTCTCGCGCCCCAACACTTCCTCGTACCGGGCAGCATGCTCACTCTCGCCTCGTGGAGGCTGGAAGAGGGCAGCACGATGGCCGCTTTCGATATCCTAGATCACCTACGGCATAGCGCGAAGTCGACCCTCGTGAAAGGTGAGGCCGCTTTTCTGAAAGCTCAGAACGCCTTTGAAAGGGGCGATGCGACCTTGGCTTCCGAGCTGTTTCGCGAGGCCGCCGAATCGCTTGTGGGGGAAAACAAGGCAGCCGCCGCTTTGAACTCCGCGCTATCTGCGCTGGCACAGGATCCGGGGGCGTCGATCACCGTGCAGAATCTGGATCCCGCGGTGAGGGAGGAACTTTCCGTCGATCTCGCCCTTGAGCGGGCCCTCGCTTCGGATACGCCGCGGGAAACGATTTCCGCACTTGATGTGTTTCTCAGGGAACATCCCCAACACGCCCGGGCCGACGAAGCAAGGTTGTCCATCGCCGAAGCCGCCATCAGCTCGGTGCCGCCGGATCTCACGCTCGCAAAGGCACAGATCGACACCCTGGGAACGTCCGAAAGCAAGCTGCCGGAAGCCTCCGCCACCCGCCTCATCCTCGTCCGCCTACAACTGCTCGATCTCTCCGGGGATCCGGCCGCCACCGTGGCTTTGGCCAACGAAATCATCATCGCGTTTCCCGGCACCCACGCATCATCCGAAGCGTCCTTGATCTTAGGAAAAAACCTGTTCCGCTCCGGGAACTACAACGAGGCCCGCATCGCGCTCGAAAAACTCGCCGCCGCCGAGCCGGGCACCCAGCGATCCCAGGCGGCCTTGCTACTCGCCGCACGCTCCGCCGCCCTGGGTGCCACCGCCCAATCCCGCGAGGAGGCTCTCAAGCTTTACGACAAAACCATGGCGCACGATGGCGCGCTGAAATCGCTCGCGCTGCTAGAGAAGGCACGCCTGCTCATCGATTTGAACCGCCTCCCCGCCGCGATCGAATCGCTGGCGGCCGCATACAACTCCGCAGCATCCGACGATCCCTCGCGCTTTTCCACCGGACTGCTCCTCGCCGAGGCCATTTACGCGCGTGGCGATACCGATCCCGATAGCCTCACGAACGCCTTGCGGATCTACGACAGCCTGCTGGAGGGGTCAGCCGGCGATCCTTCGCGCTTTTTCCGCCTCCAATATCTGCGCGGGCTTACCCTTGAGAAACTTCCCGATGCCGCGGATCCCTCGAAAAACCGCCTCACCGAGGCGCGGGAGGCTTACTTTTCTGTGATCGACCGCCCCACCGATCCGCCGCCCGCCGAGTGGGAGTGGTTCGAGCGCAGCTGCTTCCGGCTGCTGACCATATTGGAGACGGAGGAGGATTGGAAAGCGGCCGTCGGGATCGCCACTAGGATTGCGTCGTTCGGCGGACCGCGCGCCGAGGAAGCCGCCACCCGCGCCCGGCAGCTCCGCCTCAAGCACATGGTTTGGGAAGACTGAGCCTCCGCAAACTCTCGACAGGCCGGATCCGCGCCGCCAAAATACCTTTCTTACAAAGATGATTTTTCCACGCTGGCTGTTTCCACTCGTTACCCTCGTCATCGGCGGCCTTGCGATCTCGATCCTCGTCCCCCTGGAAATGGCAGCCGTGAGGGAACATTTGGAAGGCTTCCCCGACTCGCACGTATTCGCTCACAGCCTCCGCCCGTGGATCCTTGCTTTTCTATGCCTGATGCCCGCCATCGCGGCCACTGCTTACCATTTCGGCACCACCTTTGACCGCTACGTCGCCCGGCAGTTTATGGCGATTTTCCTGATCTGCCTCGGCAGTCTGTTCGGCATCTGGCTGCTGCTCGACCTGAACAACAACCTCGGCGACTTCAAGGGCGGGTCGAGCCGTTATCTCTCCGTCCTTCTGTTCTACCTGTACCGCGCGCCGGCGATACTCATACTGATCCTTCCCTACACCCTGCTGCTCTCATTGATCTACGGCTTGGGCAAGTTTTCCAAAAGCAACGAGATCATCGCCATGATCCAGAGCGGCACGGGCATCATCCGTGTTTCCGCCCCCTTGGTGTTTGCCGGTCTCTGGTGCAGCGCTTTCCTGCTCGGATTGAACTACCATTGGGCTCCACAAGCCGAAGGCCAGCGGCATGAAATGGTCGCCCGGGCGAACGGCTGGCCGATCTATGATACCAAGAACGTCCTCTACCGCGATCCCGCCTCCCAGCGGCTCTGGATGGTCGGCGCGTTTCCGGAAAATTTCCAGCAAGCCGGAAACCTATATAACGTGGAGGTCACCACCCTGGGCGCGGACAACGCCCTTGAGAGCCGCATGACATCCCCGCGCGCCTCATGGGATCGCAAGTCTAGGGAATGGACTTTCGAGAATCCGTTGATCACAAGGTTTACTGCCGGAGAATCCCCCACATTGGAGCGACCGGAAGGCCTCGTTCTGCGGACGGATTGGAAAGAAACGCCTTCCCAGATCATCAAGCCCGGCCTCAGCGTGGAATACTTGGGCATCCCGGAGATCAGTTCGTGGCTCGCATCGCCGCTTGCCAAACAAGCGGTGTCGAACCAACCCTCCTACCTCACCCATTGGCATTACCGCTGGGCGCTGCCGTTCACCTGCCTGGTTACGGTGCTGCTTGCCGCGCCGCTATCCATCCATTTCTCACGGCGCGGCGGCGGCGGTGGAATCTTCCTCGCCGTCCTGCTCTCTGTCCTCATGATCTTTTTCTCCAGCATCGCGCTAGCACTCGGCGAATCCGCCCTGCTCCCGCCCCTGCTCGCCGCCTGGCTACCGAACATCGGCTTCGGCCTCCTCGGCCTCTGGCTCTACCACCGCCGCCTGACCGGCCGCCCCATCTACCAGTCCTTCAAACGCTTTCTCACCCTCAATCCCTGAACCATGGCACTCAACGAAACCTGGCACCTGCGCTCCCGCGCCCGCCAATGCTCCGCAACCAGCACCCCTTTCATCGAGGGGCAACCCATCATCACCGCGATCTTCCCCGACCCCGAATCCTCCGGCTACCTCCGCAAGGATTTCCTGGAGGAAGCATGGAAACAGCGCGGCGCGGAGGATGAAACACCCTTCTCCTCCTGGCGCACCACCTACAGCCCCATCCTCACCACCGAGAATACGCATGCTGTCACCAAACAGGGCGCCGAGGAACTCCTGCGCTCGCTCTGCGAGGAGGATCAGGAACACACGGAAAACACCCGCTACATCCTCGCCCTCATGCTCGAGCGCCAGAAACTCCTCCGCGAGACCGACTCCCAACCCACCACTGGCAGCACCCTCCGTATCTACGAGCACCGCAAAACCGGTGAGGTCTTCATCGTCAAGGACCCCAACATCCCCCTCGACCAGGTCGAAAAAATCCAGGAAGAGGTCATCCTACTTCTCTCTCCGCAGCCCGTGGTGATAGAGGAAACGGTGGAGGAAACCGTGGAGGAAACCGTGGAGGAAGCCGTGGAGGAAACCGTGGAAACGCAGCCACCGCAGGAAGAGCCTGCATCTTGAGTCCCGGCAGGGACGGCCCTGGACTGGGAGGTGATCGCGCCGCATGATGCCAATGCCGTCCGGCTCGCAGCAGGGCTGCATGGCCGAAAGCGGCAGCAGGCTGCCGCAGTCCAAGTGCGTCCCCCTCCATTTCCCCCACCTCCCCGCCGCCACCGCAGGAAGAGCCTGCATCCTGAGTCTCGGCAGGGACGGACCGAAAGTAGCCGGGGGTGCAGCAACGCGAAACCCCCGGATTCGTCATTCCCATGATCCTAAAATCCGCAGTTCAAACGAAGATTTTCAACGCAGTCGCAGAGTTCGCAGAGGGAACGCTGAGAAGAGTTTGTGTTTTGGGATATTACAGGACATTTTCCCACGGTATTTCCATTTCACCCATTGGGTGAACCAAGCAGTTCCATCGTTTGAGCTGGCCCCAAAAATCTAAAAAGAGTGATCCGCATCCGGGCGATTAAGTGGCGCGCGATCAATTTTGCGGAGTCGCGTTCTCCAGAACGCGCGTGTGAAGGACTCGCGTTCTGGAGAACGCGGCTCCGACAATCCCCCCAACAAAAAAGGCGTCCCGCATGGTCTTGCGGAACGCCTTTTTGTGAAAACGGGGATCAATGCTCCCTGCAGAACTGTTCGAAGCGGGTGAGGCCTTCGTTGAGGACGTCGAGGGTGGTGCAGTAGCTGAGGCGGATGCCCTCGTCGTAGCCGAAGGCGATGCCGGGGACGGCGGCGACCTTGTAGCGGGAGAGGAGCTTGTCGCAGAGATTCATGGACTTGATGCCCATCTGGCCGGTGTAAACGAAGAAGTAGAAGGCACCCTTCGGCTCGACGACGCGGATGTTGTTGATCGCGCTGAGGCGGGCGAACATGAACTGGCGCTTCACGTCGTACTCGCCGCGCAGATCCTCGATGAAGGTCTGGTCTCCCTGGAGGGCGGCGAGGGCACCGTATTGGGCGAAGGTGGTGGCGTTGGAGACGGAGTGGTTCTGCACCTTGTCGATGGCATCGGCGATGGCTTTCGGCGCGGCGGTGTAGCCGAGGCGCCAGCCGGTCATTGAGTAGGCTTTGGAGAAGCCGTTGACGGTGATGGTGAGGTTGTAGAGATCCTCACTGAGGGAGGCGATGGAGACGTGCTCCGCCTCGCCGTAAACGAGCTTTTCGTAGATCTCGTCGGAAAGGATGACGATGTCCTCCTCAAGCGCGATTTTGCCGAGGGCGAGGAGCTCGGCCTTGGTGTAAACGGCTCCGGTGGGGTTGCCGGGGGAGTTGATGATGACCATTTTGGTGGCCGGGGTCATCGCGTCCTCGAACTGCTGCGGGGTCATTTTCCAGCCGGTCGATTCCTTGGTCTCGACGAGGACGGGGATACCGCCGGCCATGCGGACCATTTCCGGATAGGAAACCCAGAACGGCGTGGGGATGATGACCTCATCACCCTCCTCGACGATGGCGAGGATCGCGTTGAAGCAGGCCATTTTCGCACCGGAGGTGACGCAGATCTGGTTCGGCGCGTAGTTGATATTGTTGTCCTTTTTGAACTTCTCGGAAAGCGCCTGGCGGAGCTCCGGGATACCGCCGGACGGGGTGTATTTCGTACGGCCTTCCATGAGGGCCTTGATGGCGGCTTCCTTGATGAAGGTCGGGGTGTCAACCTCGGGCTCGCCTCCGGCAAGGGCGTAAACTTCCTCGCCGTTTGCGATCATGGCCTTGGCCTGTGCGGTGACGGCGAGCGTGAGGGAGGGGGAAACCTTTTCGATACGTGATGAGATGCTGTGCATGGTGGGGCTTGGATGGGTGTGGCGCGCGCGGCGGCAGCGCAACAGTCCTTTGATGCACCCCCGAAACGGCGGCGCTTGTTGTGGCGGCGGCATCCGGCGCTGGCAAGCGAAATGGTGGCGAAATGCGGAACCCTATTTCCCGAACACCACCACATCACCGTGGGCGGCGTGCAGAACGACCTCATCGCCGGTTTCGTGGATCAGGTGCGGGTTCATTTCCACCACCTGCTGGCGGCCGAAGGGGGTTTCCACGAGATACTCGATGCGCTGGCCGAGGTAGCTGCGGGCGGTGATTGTTCCGGAAATCTCGTTTTCGCCGCCGGATTTATGGAGCCGCCATGCCTCGGGGCGGATGGAAACGGTGGCCGCCTCCCCTGCTATCGCCTGCCAGCCGGGAACGGTAATTTTCCCAACCAGCACGGCTCCGTTCGCTTTCACGGAACAGAAAGCGTCGTGGATTTCCATCACCTCGCCCTCGATGAGATTCGTCTCACCGATGAAACCGGCAACGTAGGCGTTCACCGGAGTTCTGTAGATTTCCTCGGGCGTGCCCACTTGTGCGATTTTCCCTCCGGAAAGCACGGCCATCCGGTCTGCCATCGCCAGCGCCTCCTCTTGATCGTGAGTCACGTAGATGCCGGTGAGGCCGTTTTCCTTCACGATGCGGCGGATCTCGCGGCGCATCTCCACGCGGAGCTGGGCGTCGAGGTTCGAGAGCGGCTCGTCGAGCAGCAGGCAGCGGGGTTTCACCACCAGCGCCCGCGCGAGGCTCACGCGCTGCTGCTGGCCGCCGGACATCTGGTCGATGGAGCGGTCGCCGTAACCTCCGAGCCTCACCATTTCCAAAGCCTCCGCCACCCGCCGCTTGATCTCCGCTTTCGGGACTTTCCGCTCCTCCAAGCCGAAGGCGATATTCTGGCCGACGGTCAGGTGTGGCCACAGCGCGTAGCTTTGGAAAACCATCGCCGCCTCGCGCTTGTGCGGGGCGAGGGCGGTGACATCTGTTTCCCCGAAGAAAATTTTCCCGTCGGTGGGCGTCTCCAGCCCCGCGATGCAGCGCAGCAAGGTCGTCTTTCCGCAACCGGAACCTCCCAGCAGGAAAAACAGCTCGCCCGGCCGGATCTCAAGGTTCAAGCCGTCCAGCGCTGTCACCGAGCCCCCGAACACCTTCCGCACATTTTCAATCCTGATTGCTTCCATATCCCCCGCACTCACTATCTTGCCAACAAGCCGAACATTGCAAGCCCGAGTGCGGCGAACCTTTTGTTTCACTCCGCCCGCATCGACCTTTTACCCAAATTTTTTTCCGAAAGGCCGAGCCCGTGGGAGCCGGGTGCAAGGCATGATAAGGCAGTATCTGAAGATACGTAAGCTCGCTAATCGAGGAACCCCGTTGATCTCACCCTGCCAAAGCAGCTTGCCATTGTGCCGTTTCCCCACTTAGCTACATCAGTAGTTATGCAAACTTCGGAATCAATCGTCTGCAAGCCCACCCCGTGGTTCACCCTCCGCGCCGGTGCCATGCTCGCGATGTTTAGCGTCTTCTGCGTCATGTTCTACATCGACGGCACCACCGGATACCGGAAGAAAAACCTGGAGTATTATCTAGAGGCTTCCTTCCAGCAGGCGGACAAGGATTTCAAAAGAATGAAGTCCGCTGGCGATCTTTCGCCGGAATCATGGAGGGAATTCGCCTCAGCCCAGGAAGTCCCTTTCAAGTCCGACCTCTCCCTACTTCCCGAGGGCACGAAACTCCCCATGCCATGGCCTGCCGTGCTCACCGACTTCGACCGCATGAAGTCCGGCCAGCCGCACTTGCTCTGGCAGGAATTTTCCGGTGAACAGCGCATGTCCAAAACCCCACCGAAGGAACCCTTCAGCGCCGCGAAAATCCACGAACAGATCATCGTTTTCTACGTCTGCCTCTCGCTCTCCCTCCTCACCCTGTTTTTCCTAATCCGCACCATGCGCCGCTCCATAAGCGCCGACTCCGCCGGCCTCACCACGGTGACCGGAAAAGTCATCCCCTACGATGACATGAAAACCCTCGACCTCCGGAAGTGGGATACCAAGGGAATCGCCCTCATCGAATACCAAGGAGTATCCGGCAGCGGGCGGGCGCGCATCGACGGACTGACCTACGGCGGCTTCAAGCAGGAGAACGGCGAACCCGCTGAGCGGCTGATGGGCGTCATCCGTGAGAATTTCTCGGGTGAAATCATCGAATACACATCGATCGAGCCGGAAGCCGTTTCCCCACAAGCTTCGGATGACGCCCGGAAAGCGGATGTGGAGAATCTTCCCTGAAAGCCGCTTTTTTCCTTTGGGATTTTTTCGTTGTTGCCATGCTGGCTTCGCAAGCGGTAACCGTTTCCAACACACCAACACACAACCACTCAGACCAAATGTCAGATAAATCGATCGAAGAACGGGTAAAGGATATCATCGTGGATCAGCTCGGCGTCAGCGCCGACCAGGTCACATCGGAAGCCAAATTTGTCGAAGACCTCGGCGCGGACTCCCTCGACACCGTCGAGCTGGTCATGGCTCTTGAGGAGGAATTCGACGTAGAAGTCCCGGACGATGAGGCCGAGAAACTCCAAGCCGTCAAGGACGTGGTCTCTTTCATCACCAGTAAGAAGGGCTGATCCCGGCTCCATTCTGTTTCATGAAAGGGTGGGCGCCGCAAGGCTCCCGCCCTTTTCTTTGCGTTTCACCGTATCCGCCGCAAACTCTCCCCAGAGCCCAGAGCCCAGAGCCCAGAGTCCAGAGTTCAAAATTTCAGCTTTTCAGCTTTTCAGCATTTACCCCCATGCCCTCCCAAGACGATATCCAATACGCCATGGAAACGACCCGTGTCCTCCACGAGCCGGATCACCGCATCCAGACCTTCGGCGAGACCCGTTTCGAGTTTCAGCTCCTCAGCGAGCCGATGGATCAGGTGGGGAAAGTCCGCATCCGCACCGGCGAGGTGGAAGCCATGAAGCCCCGCATCCTCCGCCCGGAACCTTACCGCGACATCGAGCTGGAGGGCTTCGATGACAACGCCCGTGCCCGCCTCGACGCGCTCGTCGCCAAGCTGAGATCCGAGGGCAAAGATCTCGCCTTCCTCCAATACGGCTTCCGCTTCAAGCGCGGCGCGGTGAACGAGGAACTCATCCACGACACCATCGAGTCCGTCCGTGCCCGCGTCCTCGAGGACATCCGCCGCACCGGCAATCCCTCCCGCGCCATCATCGAAGGCGTCGATGATACCTGGGAGATCTCCATCCTGAAATTCTCCTTCGAGATGATCCTCCGCTCGCACGAGATCAACGCCTTCGACTTCAAGCGTAAGGGCCTGATCTAAAGTCTTTATTGAGGTTTGAAGTTTAGAATTTAAAGTTTGCTCGTGAAGTTCTGGATCATCATCAAGGTCATCGCTGGCTTGGCCGTCGCGGGCGTGGTAACTTTCACCGGCCTACTTGCCTACCATGTCACGGTGAAACCACTCGGCGGCATCTTCGAGCAGATCATCCCCGAGGCCGGCAGCGTGCTCCGCATCGAGAAGGAAGAGGATTTCGCGAAAATCCTGGACTCCGCCGAGATGCCGGATTTCGAGCCCGGCGACCGCGCGTTCCAGAAAGCGCACGAACTCATCGCCATGGGGAAAATCCCCGAAGGCCGCGAGAAGCTCACCGCCATCGTCAACGTCTTCCCCTCCTCACCAGCCGCCCCGACCGCACGCCGAATTGTGGGCGAGATGAACCTCGACGAGATCCTTTCCAGCGCTTTCATCGAGGGGAAAGCGAACTACGAGGTGAAGCGTGGCGATTCCTATTTCGCGATCGCCGACCGCAACGACACCTCAATGGACATGCTCATGCACCTCAATGGCATGATGGAGCTGAAAAACCTCCAACCCGGCGACGACCTCCAGATCCTCCCACTCAATTTCCGCCTCCTCATCGAGCCCCAGCGCAACGCCATATCCCTGTGGGACGGCGCGAGATTCATCTGTGAGTATCCCGTCCTAAAAATGGGCGGCACAGCCCCGAAAAGCGGAACAACGGTCATCGACTCCCGCCGTTCCACCATTGACGGCCGCGTCGTCCAATCAACCGCTAGGGATTACCGCGCCACCGCCAAGTCCCTCCAGCTCAAGAACCCGCCCCTCCAGATCCTGCCCTACGATGCGAACGACGACTCCCCCTCCCCCGGCCTTTTCATCAGCGAAGCCGATACCGAGGAACTCTTCCTCCTCACCCGCACCGGCAACCAGGTCGAGATCCGCAACCCGAAGAAATGACGTTTTCGGATTTCCCCTCCCCCCGTCCCCACCCTACCCTCCCGCAAAGCCAACCTCTTCCTTAATGTTTAAAGTTTAAAATTTAAAGTTTCCCCACCCATGCAACTCCTCGAATTTGAAAAGCCCGCCGCCGAGATCGAGCGTGAGATCGAGAAACTCCGCGCCAAATCCGCCGCGCAGAACCTCGACCTTTCCGACGAGATCGCGATCATGGAACGCAAGCTCGCGGAGACCCGCACTGCCATTTACGAAAACCTCACCCCGTGGCAGCGCGTCCAGATCGCCCGCCACACCCAGCGCCCGTTCATGCTCGATTACGTCTCGCTGGCCTTCGATGATTTCACCGAGCTGCACGGCGACCGCCACATCGGCGACGACGCCTCGATGCCCGGCGGTTTCGCGATGCTCGGCGAGAGGAAATGCGTCGTGCTCGGCCACCAGAAAGGCCGCGACACGAAGGAGAACCTCAAGCGCAACTTCGGCTCCGCCCACCCAGAGGGCTACCGCAAATCCCTCCGCCTCATGAAGCTCGCGGAGAAATTCTCCATGCCCGTCATCGCCCTCATCGATACGCCCGGAGCCTTCCCCGGCATCGGCGCGGAAGAGCGCAACATCGCCGAGGCCATCGCCTTCAACCTCCGCGAGATGATGCTTTTGAAAACCCCCATCATCGCCGTCGTAATCGGCGAGGGCGGCTCAGGAGGTGCGCTCGGCATCGGTGTAGCCGACCGCGTGATCATGATGGAGAACGCCTACTACTCGGTCATCTCCCCGGAAGGCTGCGCCGCCATTCTCTGGAAACACCGCAAGCACGCCCCCGAAGCCGCCGAGGCCATGAAACTCGTCGCCCCCGACCTGATGAAACTCAAGCTCATCGATGACGTCATCCCGGAACCCACCGGCGGCGCCCACCACGACCACGCCGCCACCGCCGTATCTTTCCGCGAGGTCATTTCCAAACACCTCGACCACCTCTGCAAGCTCGATACGAAAACCCTCCTCAACGAGCGCTACGAAAAATTCCGCCACTTCGGTGAGTGGAACGGATGAGCGCCTAAAAGGTAGGCCGTGTCCACCAGACGCGCCCACATCACCTTCTCCCGCCGGACTCGTCCCCTTCATAGCACAGCGCCGCAGGAGGCTTCTCTTCCTCTCCCTCCCGGTCACCAGTACCTCCATATACACCTCCATATCCACCAATTCCTGGATAAGTTGGGAAAAGAGGGGCAAGGCTTCTGCGGGTTGTTGCTCACACGAAGACACGAAGGCACGAAGGAAGAGTTTCTATAGACTGGTGTGCTTCGTGGCTTCGTGGCTTCGTGTGAGATTTTTCACTAAGCTATGCCAGCTACGGTCGACCCGGCGGGTCAACCTTACCGTTAAGGCAGGCCTCACATCACGCCGTCTAGCCAGGTGAGCATGCGTTTCCGGTAAGCGCCGTTGTCGCGGGAGAGGGTGTCGCCGTGGCCGCCGTCCTTGACCTCGAAGAGGGTTTTGGGCTCTTTCGCGAGGTCGAAGAGTTCCTTGCCTTGGGCGACGGGCACCACCGGATCGCGGACGCCGTGGATGACGAGCAGCGATGTTCCGGAAATTTTGCCGATGCAGTCCTTCGGGGAGAGTTCGTCCGTGATGAGATTCGCCCCCAGTTCCCCTCCTACTAACCGCGCCATGGCCCGGTAGGAGGCAAAGGCTCCATCGATGACGACCGCGCGCAGGCCCTCCACGTGTTTCTCCGCGATGGCCGCGACGGACTTTGCGCCGCCGAGGCTGTGGCCGTAGGAAACCAGCCGCCGCGCGTCCACGTCCTTGCGGGCGCCGACGTAAGCGAAGGCACCTTTCACGTCCTCGATCATGCCGCGGCGGTCGAGCTCGCCGCCGGATTTCCCGAAGCCGCGGTAGTCATACATGAACACGTGGTATCCCGCCTCGACGAGCCAGAGCACGAAGCCGAGGTGGTGCCCGAGCGATCCCGCGTTGCCGTGGGAGAAGACGATGGTGCCCTTCGGAACCTTCAGCTTGGCGGGCATGAACCAGCCGTGGAGCGCGGTGCCATCGGTGGATTTGAAATCGACGTTCTCGAAGCGGAAGCCCCAGTCGGCGGGGGTTGCGGGTTCGTCATGGGTGGGGAAATAGAACAAGCGGTTCGTGTTGCCGCCCCCGAGCAGGGTCTTGCTCAGCTCGCTGGGCTTGCCGTCGCGATCCACCAGCAGGCGCTGGATGTCATCGGCGATCAGGCGGGGCTTCGCTTCGGGTGTCTGGGCGTGAAGGAAACCGACGGCCGCCAGCGGCGCGATGGTAAGTAAACATTTCATGGGATCTAAGCTAACCCGGCGGACGGATTTGTCGAGAGGCCAGAGAAACGCCTCACTGCGCGATGGCGAAGAGCTAGGTGCGGCTCACGGAAACCGTTTTTTCATGACCGCCATGAAATGGAAAGCGGTTGGCCAAACGTTTTCAGCGAAAACCCAAAGCGTTGTTGGAGCATGGGTGGGATAGATATTAACAACCTCAAAAAATTGACTAAGTCCAAATCTTGAGGAAGGTTTCCGTCGTGACAGACCCTGCCGATTTACTCCGCGAACACGGACTACCCGTGACCGCGCAGCGCATCGCGGTGCTACGGGCGGTATCCGGTAGGCCGCACGGCACGGCGGATGCCATCGCGGCGGACGTGCGGGACGGCATCGGCGCGATCTCGCGGCAGTCGGTCTATGACTCGCTCGCCATCCTCGCAGGAAAAGGCCTGATCCGCCGCATCGAGCCCGCCGGATCACCCGCACGTTACGAGGCGCGCACGGGAGACAACCACCACCACCTCATCTGCCGAACCTGCGGGCAAACGACCGATGTGGACTGCGCCGCCGGCCACGCTCCGTGTCTCCACACGGCGGATGACCACGGCTTCCTGATCGACGAGGCCGAGGTAATCTTCTGGGGCACCTGCCCCGATTGTTTGTCCGCGCGCGGCAAAGCGAAAATTTCCAAACCCCTAACCATAACCCCGAAAAAGAAAACATAAGATATGAGTGAAGCATTCGATGTGAACGCGGACATCAGCAGATGCCCGGTGATGAATCCGACACGCAACCAACCCGCCGCCGGTTCCACGGCGAACGAGCATTGGTGGCCGAACCAACTAAGCCTGAAAAGCCTGCGCCAGAACAGCGAGCTTTCTGATCCGATGGATCGAGATTTCGACTACGCGAAGGAATTCCAATCGCTCGACCTCGACGCGGTGATCAAGGACATCGACGAACTGATGACCACCTCGCAGGATTGGTGGCCCGCCGACTACGGCCATTACGGTCCGTTTTTCATCCGCATGGCGTGGCACAGCGCGGGCACCTACCGCATCCAGGATGGACGCGGCGGAGCCTGCTCCGGCACCCTCCGTTTCGCTCCGCTCAACAGCTGGCCGGACAACGTGAACCTCGACAAAGCCCGCCGCCTGCTCTGGCCGATCAAGCAGAGATACGGAAAGAAAATCTCTTGGGCCGATCTCATGATCCTGGTTGGCAACCGCTCGCTGGAGACCATGGGCTTCAAGACCTTCGGCTTCGCCGGCGGACGCGAGGACATCTGGCAACCCGAGGAAGACATCTACTGGGGGCCGGAAACGGAATGGCTCGGCGACCAGCGCTACACCGGCGACCGTGAACTTGAGAACCCGCTCGGCGCCGTGCAGATGGGCCTCATCTACGTGAACCCCGAGGGGCCGAACGGCAACCCCGATCCCCTGCTCTCCGCCCGCGACATCCGCGAGACCTTCGCCCGCATGGCGATGAACGATGAGGAAACCGTCGCCCTCATCGCAGGCGGTCACACCTTCGGCAAAGCCCACGGCGCAGCTGATCCGTCGAAATATGTCGGGCGCGAACCGGAAGGCGCGCCGCTTGAGGAGCAAGCGCTCGGCTGGAAGAACAGCTTCGGCAAAGGCAATGCAGAGGACACCATTTCCAGCGGACTCGAAGGGGCATGGACCACCGAGCCGACGAAGTGGGACAACAACTATTTCCACAACCTCTTCGCCTACGATTGGAAGCAGGTGAAAAGCCCCGCCGGCGCTACCCAGTGGGCGCCCACCGATCCCTCCTCCGCAGGAACCGTGCCCGACGCCCATAATCCAGCGAGACGCCACGCACCGATGATGTTCACGTCCGACATCGCGCTCATCCGCGACCCCGCCTACCTCGCGATCTCCAAGCGTTTCCACGAGAACCCCGACCAGTTTGCGGAAGCCTTCGCGAAAGCGTGGTACAAGCTGACCCACCGCGACATGGGCCCCGTGTCCCGTTGCCTCGGCCCGCTGGTTCCGCCTGCCCAGCTCTGGCAGGATCCCGTCCCCGCCGTGGATCACGAGCTGATCGGCGAAGCGGACATCGCCGCGCTCAAGGCAACGCTGCTCACTTCCGGCCTCTCCATTTCCCAACTCGTCACGACCGCATGGGCGTCCGCCGCTTCGTTCCGCCAGACTGACAAGCGCGGCGGAGCCAACGGCGCGCGCATCCGCCTCGCCCCGCAGAAGGATTGGGAAGCGAACCAGCCCGAGGAACTCGCGAAAGTGCTGCCCGTTTTGGAAAAGGTTCAGGCCGCTTTCAATGCGGCGCAGACCGGCGGGAAAAAGGTTTCGCTCGCGGACATCATCGTGCTTGGCGGTTGTGCCGCCGTGGAAGCCGCCGCGAAGAAGGCCGGCCATGACGTGAAAGTTCCCTTCGCGCCGGGTCGCACCGACGCCTCGCAAGAGGAGACGGATGTCCATTCCTTCGCCGCGCTCGAGCCGGTGGCGGACGGTTTCCGCAACTACCTGAAGACCGAGCGCGCCGCGCATGCTGCGGCGCTGCTTGTGGACAAGGCCCACCTGCTCGCCCTTTCCCCACCGGAAATGACCGTGCTCGTCGGCGGACTCCGAGTCCTCAACGCGAACTTCGCCAAGTCCCCGCTCGGCGTTCTCACCACCAGCCCCGAGACGTTGACAAACGACTTCTTCGTGAACCTGCTCTCCATGGACACGGATTGGAAAAAATCAGCAAGGTGCGAGCATTTCTACGAAGGCAAGGATCGCCAATCCGGCGAGCTGCGCTGGACAGCCAGCGCGGTGGACCTGCTCATCGGATCGCATTCCGAACTCCGCGCCCTCGCCGAGGTCTATGCCTCGGATGACGCGAAAGGGAAGTTCGTCAAAGACTTCATCGCCGCCTGGGACAAGGTGATGAACAGCGACCGTTTCGAACTCAACGCCTGATCCGCAGGAAAAATCACCAGCCGCCGTTCCACCCGGAGCGGCGGCTTTTTCACGCACTAGGCCTCGCCCGCCTCAAGTCTGCGCATCAGCTCCGCCACGTTCGCCTCAGTGGCGACCATGTAGGGATTGGGTTGCCCTTTCGGCGAGAGATAGCGGTAAACGCCGCCGACCTTGTCGTTGAGAACCGGCAGCACGTAGTCCGTCCAGAAATCGGGTGTCATTTCAAGCAACTGCCGCAGGCTATTGTATGGCCAATCCTCCGGCGGGATACGATCGAAAGTGAACGATTCCTCAAACTCCGCGTAAAGCCTCGGCAGCTTATCGAGGTAGTCCCCGGCACTCATCTGCGCAAGGTAATCGGCGGTAACAAGCATGTAGGCCATGACACATACCTCTTCACAGCGGAAGACCATGTCGCCGATCTTGCTGCGCGGCCCCGTGCACATGATGGCGGAGCAAACGTCGTCGATCTCCACCGATGTGAGGCCGATCTGCGGGAGGTAAATGCGGGCAAATTCGCAGCTTCGAAATTCGTGGACAAACGTGTATTTGGCACCGCTGCCGGTGTTGTCGCCCGTCTTCTTGAGGAAGCCAGTGTCGTGCAAGAGCACCGCGATCACGGAAAGCTCCCAGTCGCGGAATTCGAGGGCGGGCATGTCATCTGTCAGCGCGCGCCCTTCCAGCAGAAACGTCTGGCAAACCGTCGCCTGCAGCGTGTGCTCGTAGTCATGGTATTCCATGTCGATCGCTTGGTAACCGGGATGGCGCCCTTCGAACATTCCTTGCACATCTGCAAACACACGGCCGAGAAGTCGAAAACTTTGATCGCCCCAAAATCTTTCGAAAACGGCCTTCACGGCTTTCGCAACTTCATCCGGTTGCTCGGTATTAATCACATGCGGGTTAACCATGCTGGAAAATAGTTAGACAGCTCACCGCATGCGATCAAGCCAAGAAATCCGGATTCCTAACAGGCATGAAAGCATGGAAGACCGGGCGGGTTTTTCCCATTGAATCGCCACATCCGATCTGCTACCCCATCCCTGCGAGCGTCAGGTTCTTTCGCTCCACGACACATTATGCCACCCAGAAACAACAAAAGCCGCGGCTCAGGCGGTCGCAACCGCAACAGGAGCTTCGGCCCAAGAAAACAAACCGCTCCCGACGCTGAGGACAAAGCCGTGGAGGTGGAGGGTGAGATATCCTCGGTTCTCGCGGGAACCATGTTCCGGGTGAAACTGGCGAGTGGCCATGAGGTGCTCGCCCACATATCGGGAAAAATGCGTAAGCGTTTCATCCGCCTCGTCGTTGGCGACAAGGTGAAGATGGAAATGTCCCCCTACGACCTCACGAAAGCGCGCATCGTCTTCCGCTTGGGTTGATCTTCCGCCTGGGTTGATTTTTCCAGATGGGTTATTCACCGAGGAGCCGCGCCTCCGTCCCCGGCTGTTCGTTCAGGCGGGGCTTTTTCTGTTCCTGAACGCGAAGACGAGGAAGCCAGCGGCGAAGAGATACATGAAGAGGGAAAGGAACTGGCCTTTCGTCAGAAATCCATCGATGACCCATGCCGCGTCTGGTTCGCGGAACGCTTCGGCGAAAATCCGGAACGTCGCGTAGAGAGCGAAGAACAACCCGGTGATCATTCCGTGCGGCGCTCTCGGGAACCTGACCCTCACGATCCAGAGGATCGCGAAGAGCAGCGCCCCTTCGAGCAAACCTTCGTAAAGCTGTGAGGGATGACGCGCCTCCAGATAGGGCGCGATTGCTTGATTGACCGCGTCCGACCCGCGGTTTGTCTCGATGAGTTCGTGGAAATAGGCCGGGCGGGAATCGATGAATCCCTGCTCGCTGATTTTCCCAATCCGTTCCGCGAAGGCGGGATCCGCTTTCACCGCAGCGCCGAGTGCTTCGTTGAAACGCCCGTATTCGGGCAATTCCGGCCTGCTAAAAGTATCGGGAAATTTCACCGCCCAGGCTACGCCATGGGCGACGCGCCCATAGAGTTCGCCGTTGATGAAGTTCGCGATTCTGCCGCAGAGTAGTCCGATGGGCCCTACCACGCACAGCCCGTCGGCAAGCCCCGCCCAGGAGACTTTGTG
>Ga0247832_1000158_pt1 | contig 134059 bp, 159 predicted proteins | sample LaCruzMarch2015__10_FD_192407 | JGI IMG/M metagenome (GOLD analysis project Ga0247832, IMG submission 192407) | Freshwater microbial communities from meromictic Lake La Cruz, Castile-La Mancha, Spain - LaCruzMarch2015_4m | ecosystem: Environmental > Aquatic > Freshwater > Lake | place: Spain... | reverse complement strand
GCCGCGCGTTTCTTGCGCTCGTCAACCTCCCTCTGCATTGGCTCACCTAAGGCGAATTCGTTTCCGGGGGCAATCTCAGACTTCGCCGAGGGCGATGAGATAGGTTTCGAGGATCATTTCCTGTTCGTCGCGCTCGGCTTTCTCGATCTTCCGCAGACGGATCACCTGGCGCAGCGCCTTGGTGTCGAAGCCGATGGCTTTCGCTTCGCCGTAAACTTCCTTGATCTGCTCGGCGACCTCTTTTTTCTCCTCCTCCAGACGCTCGATCTTGGCGACAGTCTGGCGCAGTTTTTCCCGGGTCGTTTCGTCGATCTTGGTGATCTCGGCGTTGTCAGCCATGCGGTGTCCTTTCCGGGATGTTCAGGCGAAGGCGAGCCTCTTAGCGGGTCTCGGGCAGGAGCGCCAGACGCCGGATGGCGGTGGCCACTGCGTCGCCTTCGCCGTGATGCGGCATGTGGCCTTCGTCCGGCAGCGCGACCAGTTCGACCGGGACCTGTTTCTTTAGTTCCCCAACGTGCAGCTTGGGAGAGATGACGGTATCCTGGCTGCCCGAGAAAACGATGACCGGGATCGTGAGTTCGGGGTAACGCACCGACTGCGCGCCGAGTTCATCCTGCAGCGCCATCACGTCCCGGGCATTGGCACGGAAGTTCTCCGGCCGGAAGAGGAGACCGATCGCTGAGTTCTCGTAATAACCCTCGGGGGCGGGAACGGGTTTGAAAACGCTGCCAACGCCGCCGCGCACCTGCGTCGGGCCGACGAGCGGCAGCAGCTGGCTGAAGGCGGCGCCGAGCACGGGCGGGGCGGCCAGCGAATTGTACCAGGCGGCGCCGCCGCTACCCCAGTCATGCGTGACCGGCGCGAGCAGCACGAGGCCAGAGACAAGGTCCGGACGGTCCAGCGCGAGGCGCAGCGCGACCGCCCCGCCGAACGAATGGCCGACGATCACGGCCTTCTCGCCAGGTGCGAGCGCGTCGAGGACGCCGGCCATCTGGCGGGCCTGTGCGCCGAGTTGCTCGGCCCCTTCGAAGCGTTCTGAATAGCCATGGCCTGGACGGTCCGCCATCAGCACGCGCATTTCGCTTTCGAGGCGCGGGGCGAGTGTCCAGCTGAATTCGCGGGCATTGGCGCTTGCGCCGTGGATCATCAGGACGACCGGGCCCGAAGAGCCTTGCCGCAGCACATGGACATCGCGCCCGTCCACAGGGATCAGCTTGCCCGCCGCGGGGTAGGTGCTTTCCACGTTGGATCTGTAGGCAATGCTCGTCACGCACGCGCCAAGCCCGAGCGCGGAGACCGTCGCCACCAAAATCGTCAGCATGCGTCTCAAAGCTCCCGGCCCTCGGCCTGTTTCGTGAGCCTCGCGGCCGCGTCGCGTGCCTGAGGCAAGAGGGGATAGATTGCGAGGGCTTCGCGGTAGCTTTCCAGCGCCTGCGACTCGCCGCCGAGGCTTTCCAGAATGAAGCCCATGCCGACCCAGGCCCCGAAATGGCGCGGTTCGAGTTTCAGCGCGTCGTTGAGGTCGCGGATCGCTTCGGGATAGTTCTCTTCGCCCAGAAAAAGCCCGGCGCGGCGGTGATAGGCTTCCGGATAGTCCGGCTTCAGGAGGATCACCCGGTCCAGCAATTCACGCGCGGTCTCGGTGTCTTCCATCGCCGCGGCGTCGACGGCGCGCTGCATCAGAAGATCAACCGTGGCCGATCCGGACTCGAGCCAGGTCGCCCAGATGTCGGCGGCAATGTCGGAGGCTTCAGCTTCCTCGCTCGCCGCCTTCAGGCGCGAGAACATTTCCTCGGTCGGCGCCGCCGATGCGGCGGGGGCGGTCCAGATCAGCGCCGCGATGAGAAGATGCTTGAACATGACACCCAATATGGCGCGGCAGAGCTTTCCGGGCAACGTTTTCGCGCTGCGATCAGAGCAGGCCTTCCAGAAGCAGCGCGCGCTCCAGCCCGGCAGCATTGCGAAACAGGTGCGTGCGAAAGCCGAGCGCGTCGGCGGTCGCGACGTTGCGGGCCACATCATCAATGAACAGCACGTCGCCGGGGGAGGGGCCGCCCATCCGGGCGAGGGCATAGTGGAAAATCCGGGGATCGGGTTTCACCAGCTTGATTTCGCCGGACACAAAGACCTGCCGGAACCGCGCCAGCACCGGATAAGCCGCGCGCACGGGCGGCCAGGCCTGCGCCGGCATGTTGGAGAGGGCAAACAGTGGGCGGCCCTGTCCGGCAAGGTTTTCAACGAGGCGCTCGCTGCCAGCGATACAGCCGTCGAACATCTCCATCCAGCGCTCGCCCCAGGCGCGGATCTGGCGCTCGTATTGCGGAAATTTAACGCTGAGTTCGGCCGCATTGTCGGCGAAACTGGCGCCGGCGTCATGCTTTGTGTGCCACTCCATGGTGCACACGGTGGCGAGAAACCGGTCCTGTTCGGCCGGGTCGCTGAAAATCTTGCTGTAAAGGCGTGCCGGTGACCAGTCGATGATCACACCGCCGAGGTCGAACAGGGCCATCCGGGCTGCCATTCTGGCGCCTCAATGCCTGTTCATCCAACCCTCAGCCTTGTTTTGCTTTGAAGCGGGGATCCGTCTTGTTGATGACGTAAACCCGGCCCTTGCGGCGCACGATCTTGCAGTCACGGTGACGCGACTTGAGCGATTTGAGGGACGAACGGACTTTCATGGGTCTGACCTGGCACGGTTAGGAATTGGGAAAGCGGAGCGCGTAATGAATCCAGCAAGCCGAGTCAAGGACGAGGGATGCACCCCGCAGCGGCAAAAAGGAATGAGCGCGATGATGTTTGCAAGCCTGGCGCGCCCGAAATGGATGCTGACCGCCGCCATTTGCGGCCTTCTGGCCTCGTGCGCCAATGGTCCGCCGTCTGTTCCGTCGCAAAAACCCCAGATCGGTCAGCCGTCTGTGCCGGAAACGGGCCCGATTGTGTTCAAATCCTCGGGCAACCCCGAAATGGACCTCTGGCGCGCCGATTTCGCCGATCGGGCCATGGGCGCCGGCCATCCCCGGGCGCTGGTGAAATCCTTGTTAGAGAACATCCGTCCGCTGCCGCTCTGGCTCGGCAACAAGGTCGAGGCGGCCACGGCGCCGAGCTCGCAGGCGGAGTTTGCCAAACCGATCTGGGACTATCTGAAAGTCCCGATGGGCGAGACCCGTATCTCCGGTGGGCAGGCGAAACTGGCCGCCCTCGGCCCGACGCTCTCGGCCATCGAGGCGCGCTACGGAGTGGACCGCCAGGTCCTCCTCGCCATCTGGGGCATGGAGACGAGCTATGGCGGCTTCAAGGGAACCGATGACGCGCCCAACGCGCTGGCCAACATGGCCACCGAAGGCCGCCGCCGGACCTTTGCCGAGACCGAGCTTTATGCCCTGATGACCATCGTCGAGCGCGGCTACGCGCGGCGCGACCAGCTTGGCTCGGGCTGGGCGGGCGCGATGGGCCACACCCAGTTCATGCCATCCACCTATATCGCCCATGCCGAAGACTTTGACGGCGACGGCAAGCGCGATGTCTGGAAGAGCGAAGCGGACGCGCTGGCCTCGGCCGCTAATTACCTTGCCCGGTCCGGCTATGTGAAAGGCCAGCCCTGGGGCCTTGAAGTGCGCCTGCCGGCCGATTTCGACTATGGCCTCTCGGATGGCAATGAGCGCCGGATGGAAACCTGGGTCGCGGCGGGCCTTGCCCCGATCACCGGCGGCGCGTTCGAAACCGGCGGCGCCGAGTATGCCGAGCTTTGGGTGCCTGCCGGGCACGCGGGGCCGAAATACCTGCTGTTCAAGAACTTCAACGTCTTCAAGACCTATAACCGCGCCGATTCCTACGCCTTTGCCGTGGGCCTTTCGGGCGACGCAATCATGGGCAAGCGCGGCCCGCTGACGCCCTGGCCGACGCACCTCTCGCCGCTGACCGTGTCTGAAATCCGCGAGCTGCAGCTGGCGCTCGTCGCGCGGGGGTTTGACGCCGGAACCGCCGACGGAATCGCGGGTCGCCGCACGCGCCTCGCGGTGCAGGCCTTTCAGAAGACACAAGGTCAGATTGCGGACGGTTATCCGACGCAGCAGGTGCTGGTGATGCTCCAGGCGGCGCCGATTGCGGCACCCACGGGATTGAACTAGCCGGACGCGCGCAGATCGGCGGGACGTATCACGTGCTGAAAGCTATTCAGCTTGCCCGGTGCCGATCAACTCCGAGGGCCATCCGATCCGTACCAGGAGGTTGTCCGGACCTGCGATACCAACTTCGTACATTCCCCATTGCCGGTGTCGAAGCAGCCCGCCGGGCTTTATGATAAGGTCGTCCACCCGCGCCGCGATCTCGGCCACGTGCGGTGTGCGAATGAAAACGCCGAACGGGTTGTTTTCGGCCGGAACGCGCCAGGCGCCGCCGCCTGCCTGCGTCAGGTGAACTTCGCACCCCCAGCCCTCCATGATGATGTACTCAAGGTCGCCGCCCGTATGTGCAAATCCCAGGCGTTCCCAGAAGGGAATGGCGGCGGGCAAGTCGTTGCTCGGCACAATGGCGAAGGCGCCGATCGATTCCGTATCCTGCATTCCCGCACTCACCGCCCTTACTCCTCGCCCTCGCGCAGCTCTCCCAGCCCGTCCTCCATGCCATAGCGGGAATACAAGAACATCGCGAGGAGCATCAGCGCGCAGAGCAGGAATGGCAGATCCGGATTGACATATTCGTACACGAACAATCCGAAGAAGGGCGTTACGATATAGCCCATCCCGTTGGCGGAGATCACGAGACCGGCGACATTCCCCTGCAGCTGCGGCGGGACAGCAAGGGAGGCCCCGCTGGAGAAGCCCGGACGGGCAAGGCCCTGGCCGAGGCCGATCAGGAATTGCGAGAAGATCAGCGCGGCGTAATTGTTGGCGAAGATCATCAACACCGCGCCCAGCAGCAGCGGCAGGCAGCCGACCCACATCAAGGTCTTGTTGCGCAGGTGCAGCCGGGGGATCAAAACCAGCTGCGCCAGCAGCACCGCCACCGCGCCGACCGTGAAAGCGGGGCCGGTATAGGCCGCCGCTTCCCTCCCTGAGACGTTCAGCTTGTCCATCACCGCGAACACGAACACCTGCGTCAGCACGCCGGTAACCAGCGACAGGCACACGGCGTAGATCAGGAAGGGCAGGACCTTTTCGGTCCGCCACAGATCCTTGCCGGCCGCTTCCGCCTCGATGCGCACGGCGTCGGCAACGGGCGCGCGCGTCTCCGGCAGCCGGAACCAGATCAGCGCCGCCATCAGCGCCGCGAGCGCTGCTGTGAACAGGGCAGGTGACAGGATGCCCGCCGCGGCTGCCAGCGCTGCCGCAAAGGCCGGGCCGATCACCGTACCCACGCTGAAGCCGGACGAAAGAAAAGCGATCTCCCCCTGTCGCTCGGCCTTGCTCGTCCGGTCCGCCACGTAGGCCTGCGCTGCCGGGTTCGCAGCAGATCCGAGCAGACCGAACAGGCTGCGCGCGAGGGCGAGGCAGATGAAGACGGTGACCATGCTGGTCATGACGCCGGCGAGGGCCAGCGTCCCGGTCAGCCAGATCAGGAACATCGAGAGCGCGTAACCGCCGAGACCGATGGCCGCAATGCGGCGGCGGCCCCAGGTGTTGGACGCCTTGCCCCAGAACGGCGAGGTGAGCGACCAGAGCAGGGCGGAGAGCGAGAAAACCGCGCCCGCCATCCAGTCCGGCATCGCCATTTCGCGCGTCAGCTGCGGCAGCACGGCGGCCAGCAGCATGGTGTTGCCGGCGCCGATGGCCATCAAGGCGAAGAAGAGCAGGATGAAGGCGCTGCGCCTATCCGGTCTCGGTTGATCGGGAAGGCGCTCAGTCTCTCCAGCCATGAAGGTTCTTCCCGCCAGCCGCGGCAAATGTCCAGCCGCTTGAAAGGGTCCGGACGAAACGCCGCCTTAACGCCGCGCGGGCAGGGTGGGCGGCGAACCAAACGGAGGCGCTTCGCCCGTGCTGCAAATCGTCGGTCTCGTCATTGTCCTGTTTCTTGTTGGCGGCGGTCTCGTCGTCACCGGGGGGCCTGCGACGACGCAAGCGCTGCCCTTCGAACTCGCGCTGATCGGCGGCGCGGCCTTCGGCACCGTGCTGATCGGCAATTCGCCGGACGTTGCCCGCGAGGCGTTCGCGGGGTTTGGGCGCGCCTTCAAAGGGGCGCGCTGGACGAAGGCGGACTACGGCGACCTGCTGGGCCTCCTCGGCACGCTGATGCGCAAGGCCAAGCGCGGCGGCTTCGTCGCCGTCGAGGCGGATATCGAACGCCCCGAAGAGTCGCCCGTTTTCCAGGCCGCGCCGCGCATCCTCGAGGACGCTGCCTCGCGCACGCTGATCTGCGACGCGTTCCGACTGATGGCGCTCGACCTTGCCGATCCGGCCCGCGCGGACCAGCGAATGGGCGCCGCCATCGATGCGCAGCTCGACCGCCGGCTGAAGGCCGTTGGCGCGCTCAACACGCTGGCCGATGCGCTTCCGGCACTGGGAATCGTAGCGGCTGTGCTCAGCATCATCCGCACGATGGGCGCGATTGATCAGGACCCGGCCGTGCTTGGCGCGATGATCGGCGCGGCGTTGCTCGGCACCTTCCTCGGGGTGTTCCTTGCTTACGGCCTCGTCGGGCCGATTGCTGCGCGCTACGCGCAGATCGTCGAGGAGGAAGCGGGCTTCCTGGATACGATCCGAGGTGTCATCCGCAGCTATGGCGAAGGCGTTGCGCCCTCGCTCGCCCTCGAACTGGCCCGGACAGCGCTGCCGCCGCGGCTTCAGCCGGATCCGGCCGCCTCGCCGCAAGCCGTGCTTCACCGCGCCGCCTGAAAGTTTGAAGGCAGCGACGTTCCGGTCTAGCCTCCTCCCGTTTCCTTGCAGCAAGGCGCCGCGCGCATGTCCCGTTTCGAAGAGCTGATCAAGACCGTCGACACCTACCAGGCGCTCGCCGAGGAGAATTACAGCCGCATCCGGCGCCTCGCCGAAGATGTTCGCGGCGGGCTTTGCGACTATATCGGCGCGCCGGATGGCATCTGCGTGCACCTCGTACCGCCTGCCGGGCCTTTCGAGCCGCGCGCTTATGGGGATGAGGCGTTCTCGATCCCGCCGCGCGGTTTTCGCCCGCTGGGGCCGGTCGCCTTCGGGCTGGCCTTTCGCGTCTCGCGCCGGGCCGACTGGCTGCGACTGCGCGTCGAATGCCGCAAGACGGGTGACGCGTTTGTGGTGGGGATCGAGGACGGCTCCAGCTACACGTTTGCTCTGCCCATCGAAGAGGGTGACGCTGAGCCCTTCTTTGCGCACATCTACAAGTACATCCTGGGCTGGTTTGAAGAGAATATCGAAAGCTACCGGGTCGGCGCCTATGGCACGCGGGCGATCGGGTTCGGTCTTCTGGACGAACCGAGCCAGGCGCAGTGGGTCATCAAGTCCGAAGATTGAACTCTGGACTGAGCCCGCGTGTAGCTGAGTTTGAATTTTAAATTCGTCTGTGGCGGGAGAAATATATTTTCGCCGCCGAGGCGGAAAATCGTCTTGACACGGATTATTCGCCGGCGGCCTGAAGCTCGGTGCCGTGCAGGCGCAGCCATGCACGCTGACGTTGCCAGTCCGGGCAGCAGCGGGCGACATGCGCCCAGAATTTTGCAGAATGGTTCATTTCCTTAAGGTGCGCGCACTCGTGGGCGGCCACGTAGTCCAGCACTGCGGGCGGCGCCATGATCAGCCGCCAGGAAAAGGCCAGCTGGCCGTCTGCCGTGCACGATCCCCAGCGCGAGCGGGTGTCCTTTACCGAGATTCCCTTGAAGCTGACCCGCAGCGTCTCGCAATGACGCGTGACGGTCTTGGTGAGGTCAGCTTTCGCCTGCTTTTTCATGAACCTCACGACGCGGGCTTCGGTCGTCTCGGGATCGCCGGGAACAGAGAGAATACGGGGTTCGCCGGCGTGAATTCGGGCCGTCCGGCCCTCGCCGTCGAGCGAAATCAGACAGTCCTCGCCCCGGTACTTGATCGTCTGGCCGTCCTCGAACAGCGTCACCTCGGGCAGGTGCTGCAGGCGCGAGGAAATCCAGTCGACCCGTTCGGCTGCAAAGGCGGCTGCCGCGTCTATCTGGCGGCTGGTGGGCGCCACGGCCACCGCTTCGCGGCGGCGTTCATCCAGGCGAATGATAAGGCGGCGAGCCTTTGCGTTAACCTCCAGCCGCACCTTGACCCGGTGTCCGCCGGCGGCACGCAATGTCACGGTCTGGCCATTATTCAAACGCATGTATACAACACCTGTCAGGTCGCACGTGGCCAGCACCATTTGAGGGACCAAATATGAAATATCTGCTCACGGGCATGATCGCGCTTACATTGCTTACGGGCTGTGGGCAGAAAGACAAGGCAGCCGGCGGCGGCACTCCCGCGTCGGTTGTATTCGACGCGGACGAATTGCCGAAGGTCTCGCTTCGGAAAGGAGATCCAGCTACCGCCGGGGAGGCGCTCGCCGCTCTCTACCTGTCTGAGTCCGGCGCAGGCCGGCTTAGCTTTACGGGCAGCAACGTGGACGGCGACAAGGCCGTCTTCAACGACGTGACCCTTTCGGCGCCAGAACTGGCAGGAGACGGCGCGCCGGCCAGCCCGTCGGACGAAGAGCTGACCCAGATTTTCTCGTTCATGGACGCGGACGGCGATGGTACGGCCGATGATGGCTCGGGCACAACGCTCGATACCCTGCGCGCCGAAATGCAGACGCCGGCGACCGCCGCGTCCGAACCGCCGCTCATCAAGGCCGCCAAGCTCGAATTCGACGGCCTCGGCGTGTTTGATGGCAAGGCGAACTTCGCGCTGATGAAACTGTCCGATGTGACCGTCACCCCGGCGGCCGGTTCGGAAGACCAGGGCACCGGCAAGATTGCGACCATTGAACTCGTGAACCCGTCGCCGGAAACGGCCGCCTGGGTGGCGAGCCTCCTCGGCAAGGGCGAACCGGCGCCGTTCCCCGAAGGCACGGCGCTCGCGTTTGACCGTTGGTCGATCGGCGGCGTGAACTTCAGCATGTCCGATGCCAGCGGCAAGGGCACGTTCACGGTCGATTCGATGTACGTCTCCGACCTCAAGGAAGAGGCCGCCGGCCTGATGGGCATCTCCAACCTGAAATTCGATTTCCTCGAAGCGGCCGGTTCGGACGTGAAAGTTTCGCTCGAAGGCTTCGGCGTGAAGGGCATCGATTACGGTCTCATCAGCAAGGCCGTCGCCAGCGGCGCGAATGCCGGGGGCGACCCCACCTCGCTGATCTCGGCGATTGAAGCCGACCCAGCCAATCCCGGCTATGATCTCATCAGCCTCAAGGCCCTGAAGGCCGATGTGGCCGGTGCCAGCGTTGACATGCCGTCGCTCGGATCGACGGTCTCGCGCGACAAGCAGGGCCGGGCCACGAAGGTGGTGACAAACCCGTTCAGCATTACCGTTTCCGCCCGCGACAATCCGGACGGTGAGCAGTTTGCCGCCGCCCTCGCAACGATGGGCTTCGAGAAGCTGGCCTTCTCCGCCCAGGGCGAGTCCCTCTATGATCCGGATGCGGATCTTGTGACGCTCGTCAAAGGCAAGAACTACTGGAGGCTGGATGAAGGCTTCAAGCTGGACCTGTCGGCCAAGTATGCTGGCACCAAAGCGATCGCCGCTGCGCAGGCCCAGTCGCTCGATGAAACGGCCGACCCGGGAGCGATGCTCAATACCGTGATGGATAGCCTTGTGGTCCACCAGGTCGAGCTCTCGCTCGACGATGACGGCATCGTCAACCGCGCCATCAATGCCTATGCCGCCCAGTCGGGCGAAGATCCGGCCGCCGTGCGCAGCCAGCTCTCCGGCGTGTTCGCCATGGCACCGATGGTGGCGTCCGGCACCGGGATCGATCCGGCGGTGGTGACCGAACTTGCTCAGGCGCTCTCGAGCTTCGTCAACGACCCGAAAACGCTGACGATCTCGCTGGCGCCCAAAACGCCGGTCAAGGCGCAGGCATTCGCTGACGCAGCGTCCGATCCTGAGAAGAAACTGACCAAGGAATCGCTCGGCTTCTCCGCTGGCAACAAGTAAGGCGGGTTTCTGCCAACATTGAAGGGCGCGGCGGCTGCGGCTTCCGCGCCCTTTTCTTTGCTGCCATCCGGGCGCATAGGCTTTTGCCCATGAAACTCGCCTTTTTCGGAGATGTCGTCGGAAAACCTGGCCGCAGCGCGGTGCAGTCGCACCTGCCGGGCCTGAAGGCGCGCCTCAGGCTCGATTTCGTCGTGGTGAACGGGGAGAATGCGGCGGGCGGCTTCGGCCTCACCAGCCAGATCGCCGAGGAATTCTTCGCCGCGGGGGCCGATTGCCTGACACTGGGCGATCATGCCTGGGACCAGCGCGAGGCCTTGACCTATATCGAACGCGAACCGCGCTTGCTGCGCCCGCTGAACTATCCGCCGGCTGCGCGCGCGCCCGGCAAAGGCGCGCAGCTGTTCACCCTGCCGGACGGGCGCCGGGTTGGCGTGATCCAGCTGCAAGGCAATGTATTCATGCGCCAGTCGCTCGCCTGCCCGTTTGCGGCGGCGGATCTGGCGCTCGACCAGATGCCGCTCGGCGCGGTGGCAGACGCGATCATCGTCGACATGCACGGCGAGGCGACCTCAGAGAAGATGGCGATGGGCCATCACTGTGATGGCCGCGCGAGCCTCGTGGTCGGCAGCCACACGCATGTGCCGACGGCCGACACGATGATCCTCAACGGCGGCACGGCCTACCAGACCGATGCCGGAATGTGCGGCGATTATGACTCGGTCATCGGCATGCAGAAGGAAGGCTCACTGTACCGCTTCCAGTCGCAGCTGCCCGGCGAGCGCTACCAGCCCGCGCTCGGCGAAGGTACACTCTGCGGCGCCTATATCGAAACCGATGACCGCACCGGCCTTGCCGTGCGCATCGAGCCGATCCGGATCGGCGGGCGTCTCAGCCCGCAGGTGCCCGAAAGCTAAGCGCAGCCGCAGGCGCAGCGGCGAAGCGCTGCATCACATCTTGCCGCGCATGTCGTCCCAGGCGTTGGCAAGGGCATCGTGGTGCGCGGGGTCGGCGACGGCGATGAGGGCCTCGGCCCGGGCGTCGAGATCCAGGCCGCGCAAATGGGCGCTGCCGTGTTCGGTGATCACCACGTCCATGTCGGCACGGGCGACGCTGGTGGCATCCGGGGCAAGCTGCGGGACGATGCGGCTGACGGCGCCGCCCGCAGCGGTCGAGACCAGCGCCGTGATGCCGATGCCGCCCTGAGAGGCGCGTGCGCCGCGCAGGAAATCCGTCAGCCCTCCGGTTCCGGAGACCTGCCGTCCGCGTATGAACTCGGCATTCGCCTGGCCGAAGAGGTCGACTTCAAGAACCGAGTTGATGGCGGTGAAACGGCGCAGGGCGGCGAGCCGTGCGATATTATGGGTCTCGCACACAGGCAGGAAACGCACGCGGGGCTCGTCCGCCAGGCGGCGGTAGAGCGCTTCGGTGCCGACGGCGACGCCGGTGGTGATGGGCAGGGCAGGGTCGGCGTCCAGCATGCCCAGCACGGGATCGGAGACGATGCCGGACCAGACTGACAGGCCCTTGCGCCCGGCGAGGGCGGTGAGCGCGGCCTGCTGCACATTGCCGATGCCGAACTGCAGCGCGGCCCCGGCTTGCACCAGGCCCGCGATATGGCCGGCGATGGCTGTGAAGGCCGGGGCGAGCGGAGAGGGCGGGGCGGAGGCGAGCGGCCGCGCCTCTTCGGCAATCCATATGAAACGACTGAGCGGCGCCTTCACGCTGTGGCGCGGGGCCGGCATCTCGGGATTAATCAGCGCAAGGAGGGGCAGGTCCGTGCGGGCGAGGAGGGCAGGGCCGAAATCCGGGCTGACGCCAAGACTGACATTTCCCTCCTGATCCGGAGGAGAGACCAGAAGCACAGCGCCGTCGAGCGGCGCGTGGCAGAGCCAGTCCCAGGACTGGAAATAGGTCATCGGCAGGATGCGAGTGCGGCCCGCCTCGAAGGACGGGCGAAGAGCGGGCGCGAGAAAGGTAGTTTCGGCTTGCGCGTGCGGGCTGAGGCTCGCCCAGTCGGTGGCATTCAACCCAGGCACCCATTGGCCCACGAAGGTGAGCCCGGCGGCAAGGTCCGGCGCAGCGCGGAAAGCCTCGGCGATCCCCAGCGGTTCGCCGCTGCAGCCGCCGACATAGAGGCGCGCGCGCGCCGGCAGGCTCGCCCGAAACGAACGGAGGGCGGCGAGCGGTGTCACTTCACCCGCCATTCGGGTTTGCGCTTGCCGAGAAAGGCGCTGACGCCTTCGGCGAAGTCTGGATTGGCGAAGCCTTCGACAAACAGCTCGGTGGCCTCAGGCGCGTCCGCCGCAAGCCCCTCCTCGAAGCTGCGCATCAGACGTTTTGTGGCGCGTACGGACCATTGCGATTGCGCTGCGATCTCGAGCGCCAGTGCGCGGGCCGCGGGCAGGATGCCGGCGTCCTCTGTGATTTCGTCCACGAGGCCCATCGCGTGCGCTTCGGTGCTGGAAAAAATGCGGCCGGTAAAGAGGAGGCGTTTGGCGGTGCCGGGTCCGACGAGGCGGACGAGGCGCAAAATGTCGGCAGGAGGATAAACAAGTCCGAGCCGCGCAGGTGTTATGCCGAGCGAGGCGGTGGAAGTTGAAATGCGCAGGTCCGCCGCGACCGCGAGGCTGACGCCGCCGCCGATGCAGGCGCCTTCGATCGCGGCGATCACGGGCTTGGCGCTGGCTTCGATGGCACCGAGCGCCTGTTCGATGATCCGCCCGGACGCGCGCGCGGCCTCGGGCGCGGCGTAGATGACCGGGAATTCGGAGATATCGGCGCCAGCGGCAAACACGCCGTTTCCGCCGCCGTGCAGCAGGATCACTTTCACGTCCGGATGGGCGTTCGCTTCGGCGATCCGCGCGGGCAGCGCCGCCCACATGTCCTGTGATAAGGCGTTCCGGCGCTGCGGCTGGTCAAGGATGATCTCGGCCAGCGGCGGGGTGAACTCAATCCGGATATTCTCGGTCAAAAGGCGTTCCGCCGCTTTCAAGGGATTGGACACAGCCTTATCCTCGTCATAATCTCATCACAGCGTTAACCTATGGGGCTGGGGCATTCATTGGCAATCGCATGGGGACCACCAACATGTTGAAACGACCGACAGACCTGCGGTTGGGCTGGGTATTGATGTCCGCGCTGGCGGGCGGGGTGATGCTGGCAGGGTGTGACCAGATCGGCGACCGGGTGAGCCGGGCCAAGGAAATTGCCGAGGCATCGGCCGGCCAGTTCAGCGGCGACACCGTCGTGGATGAAAGCCTCCGCAACCTCCAGGCGGCGTCAATGGCAGACCGCGCGCTGGCCGGGACCGTGATGGCCGAGTTTGTGGTCGACGACGAAGAACGCCCGATGTTCGCCATCGGCTCGATCATCGCCAAGCCGATCGATATTGCGCCGACCGCCGCGATGGCGGTTGAAGACACGGCGATGTCGGCTGAAGAAATCGAGTATTTCGAGGAAGAATACTATTACGAGGAAGAGGCCGCTGCCGGCGACATACCGGAATCCGCGCCTGCGTCGGCGCCCGAGAATGCCACCTCGCGTGAAGTGGCCGGGGACATCCTGCAGGTGGAACAGGTCCTCCCCACGATCACGATCGACCCGCGTGCCGTCGCCAAAACCGAGAAATCGATCGCAGCAGCCGACAAGGAAGTCGACCAGCTGGTGCTCGACAAGCCGCCTCTGGCGGGCCGCCTCAAGAAGATGACGCGCGAAGAGTTCAAGGCGCTGCCGGCGGAGGAGAAAGCGGAGATCCGCAAGCTCGCCCGCCGCGCGCCGGTCGTTCGCGAGACGCTGAAAGCGCAGATCGACGCCAACAGCGTGATGGCCGACACGATGAGCAAGTACAACATGGGCGGCGCGGTCGCGCTGTCGCGCGAAGGTCAGATGGTCATCCAGATCGGTCCGGACGGCGCGAGCCCAACACAGTTCAAAGGCCCGGTTACTGATCCGGCGTCCTTCCTCGCGCGGGCCGACAGCGCCAAGTGTACTGATGAGATACAGCCTGCCGACGTGGTGGGTGATCTGGCGCTCGCGACGGCCTGTGTGGTGCGCGACCTCAGGGCGTCCGGCCAGTTCGAATATGTCGAGCCGGACTTCATTTTCCAGAACCAGTTCGTGCGCCGCAACAAGGATGCACCCCAGCCGGACACGACGGCGGGTAGTGGGACGGGAACCACAGGCGGCACGAATACGCCCACACAGCCGGCGACGTTCAGGCCCAACGATCCGCTCTGGTCGCTGCAATGGCACTTCCGGGACCAGGGCACGGCCGATGGCCGCTCGGCGGGCGGCGCCGGGTTTGAAACCTTCTGGAACCGCCAGGGCACGACCGGTTCGCGCAGCGTTGTGGTTGCAGTCGTCGATACCGGCTTGCAGATGGCGCACCCGGATATCGCTGGATCGCCGAACATCATGCCGGGCTGGGACATGGTGTCCGATCCGCGCATGGGCAATGACGGTGACGGGCGCGACAGCAACGCCGATGATCCGGGCGACATGTGCGATCCGACCAAGGCGAATGCTGCAGACAGTTTCCACGGCACCCACGTGGCTGGAACCGTCGGTGCGGCGGCGACCGATAATGGCGCGGGTGTGGCCGGCGGGGCGTGGAATGTGCGCATCGTGCCCGTGCGGGCGCTGGGCAAGTGCGGTGGGCGGCTGTCGGACATCAACGACGCGATCCGCTGGGCCGCCGGCCTGATCCCGGCCGAAGGTCCGGGCGGAACGGAAGAGTGGAACGAGAACCCGGCCGATGTCATCAACCTGTCGATCGGCCTGCTCGGTGCCTGCCCGGCCTCTTTGCAGGACGCTATCGACTCGGTGACGGAGCGCGGCGCGATTGTCGTCTCGGCTGCGGGTAATGCGCGCATGGCCACGAGCTTCTATGCGCCCGCCGGGTGCCGGAATGTGGTGACGGTTGCGGCGAGTGATGCGCGCGGACAGCTGACGCCGTATTCGAACTACGGCGCGGAAGTGATGCTGCTGGCGCCGGGCGGGGACCTGACGCGGGACGATAATGGCGACGGCAAGCCGGACGGCGTGCTGTCCACGAAAGCGGCGACTAATTGTTTTGACCCGGTCACGGGCCAGGGCGTCGCAAGCTGCAACTATGCCTACGAGCAGGGCACCAGCATGGCCGCGCCGCATGTTTCGGCAGCGCTGGCGCTACTCAAGGCGCGCACGCCTTCGGCCACCAAGGACGAGTTGATCGCGACGTTGCGCGGGGCGCTCGATCCGCGTCAGCCTTTGCAATGCTCCGGTCTCTGCAGTCAGTATCCGGGGACGACCGCCGTGCCGGGCAGTCCGGACATGTGTTCGCGGCCGTGCGGCGCCGGATTGCTGAATCTTGCCGGCATACCGGCGGCTCCAACAGGTGGCGGGGGCCGTTAGAATGGCAGAATTGCGCGCGCCGTTGCATCTTGGGGGACCGCTTGGGGCCATCGGCCTCGGCTGCGTCGGGGGCGCCGTGGCGCTGGCGATGGCCGCGATCAACAATAATCCGGCAGGCGATGCGCCCGGCGGCGCGGCGGAAGCGGTGTTGACCGTCGATCTTCCACCCTCGGCCGCCGCTGCCGAGGAGATCGCGGGGCCCATGAGCCTCCCGGCCGACGCTCCAGCCGGCGGCTTGCCGCCGCTTCCGGGGCCAGACGGCAGTCCGGTGCAGATTGCGCAGGCGCAAGGCGCGCCGGCACAGGTGGTCGAGCGTCCGGCACGCGCCGAAGGCACCGAGGTGCATTTCATCGTACGCCTCAAGGGCGCGCCGGAAATCGATACGATCACCCGCAATTTCAAGCGCGATCCCGCGGCCGCGCAGGCGGCTTGGGATGAGCTTGTAATCCGGGTGCCGGCGATGGCCGAGTTTGCGCTGGTCGGCGCCAGCTATTCCGGCGAAATCAAGCTCGCCTATCAGATGCCACCCGGCGCGCCAGCCACGCCGGAAGACATCCGTTCGGTTCAGGACCGCCTCCTCAATGTCGAGGGCGTCTCCTATGCCGATCCCGACTACATTGCTCATCCTGGCAAGGACACACCTCCATGAACCGTACCCTTCTGATTTCCGGGCTGCTCGCCGGCAGCCTTGCTCTGACGGCCTGTGACCGTGTGTTCCAGCGGCCGGCGGAAACGCCGCAGGCCGAGCCGGCTGAAGTGACCGGCGAAGCATCCGCGCCTGCCGCTCCGGAGCTTCCCGTAAGGCCGGCCTCCGCCGAGTCGGGCGCATCGATCGACTGGGAAGCGGCGCGGCGCGACTTTGCCGCGCGCGCGTCTGAGAATCCGGACGGCGCATTCCAGGTCGCCTCAGGCGGCGAGGCGCCGCCAGTGCCGGTGTTTCTGCCGTCCGTGTCGGTCGCGGCGCAAGGCGGGGAGGCAGAGATCCGCTTCCAGCCGACGAGCGATGGCTATTACGCGTTTTTCCCAGGCGAAGCCTATGACACCATCGTCAACGGCACCAATGTCATCATCGCCGAGCCGGGCGCCAGCGCGCCGCCGGCGCGCACCGACGCTTTCAACTTCCAACCGACGACAACCGGCGCGCAGGTCGCCTTTTCCCGTTATGGCGCTGACTATCTTGTCGAATTCGAATGCAAGGAAATGGTGAACAGCCTGCCGGCCTGCATCACCGAGGAACAAGCGGTCGCCTTCGCGCGCGACCTTGCGATTTCAGGGACACGTTGATGCGACACGTTCTGACCGCCGCGGCTGCGGCGCTGCTTCTTGCGACCGTCGCGGCATGCGACTTTGTAAGGTTTCCCGGAGATGGCGGCCCGCCCCCGGAGGCCCCCGCCGAGACGCCGCCCGGCGCGCCGGGCCCGCCGCCGCCGGATGTGCCCGATGACGGTCTCGGCACACCGATCGAGACGCCGCCGGAGGAAACGCCCGCCGATCCTGGCACGGTGACCCCGCCCGAGGGCACGCCCGGCACGGATCCGGTCGATGCGCCAACGGATAGCACAACCCCGCCGCCGGTCGAAGTTCCCGTGGAGGCTCCGGTGACCGAACCGCCGGTCACCGAGACGCCTGTGAGCCAGCCGGTCACGCCCGCACCCGGGACACCCGTTGTGGACCCGGTCGAAGCCAAGTTCCGGTTCTATGCGCCCGGCGTGCTCCTCGCCGGCAGTGGCGGCGGCTTCCCGGAACAGATCGTACATGCGCCGGACATCGTCTTCCCGATCAAGTCCGCTCCGACCGTTCTTCAGTCGCAGGTGTTTACCTTCGGCGGCGGCGTGGCGGGCGGCGACCAGTGCGATCCGCGCAATTATGAAGCCGCCTGGCGCGACAATTTCTGCGAGACACGGTCTGCCAACCGAACGACGCCCTTCTGCCCCGTCGCCAAGATCCATCAGGGTCAGGACATTCGCGTCGGCACGGCCGCTGATTGCAACGCGCTGCGCAAGCAGACGCCGGATGCGCGCGGCCTGCACGAAGTGGTCGCCGTCGAGGACGGTATCATTTCCTCGATCGGTACCTACACGGTGAAACTGCGCGGCGATGGCCGGATCTACAACTACATGCACCTCAACATGAAGCGCCTCGCGGTCACGGCCGGGCAGAGCGTCAAGGCAGGGGATCTGATCGGTTACGTGTCCAACGATTTCGGCGGGACAGCAACGACCATCCACCTGCATTTCGAGATCGTGCAGAACACCGCCGATCACGGCTGGGTGCATGTGCCGCCCTACCTGTCGCTCGTCGCCTCTTATGAGCGGCGCGAGAACGGGCCGGGCGAGGAGGTCGAGGCCGAGATCGGCGTGGCGTCGACGCAGGACGTGTTCGTGATCCCGGAAGGCTACGAGATCATCGAGTAGCGCGGCGCGCGCAGCGGGTCAGCCTGAAATGGCCTGCTCATCGCGCTCGCCGGTGCGGATGCGCAGGATGCTCTCGAGGTCGTGCACGAAGATCTTGCCGTCGCCGATGGTGCCGGTGTTGGCCGACTGGGTGATTGCCTCGACGAGGCGCTCGCAGTCATCATCGGCGCAGGCGAGTTCGACTTTCACTTTCGGCAGCAGGCGCACTTCGTACTCGGCGCCCCGGTACACTTCCGTCTTGCCCAGCTGGCGGCCATAACCGCGCACTTCGGTGACGGTAAGACCGGTCGCGCCGGCTTCGGAAATCGCGTCGATGACAGCATCAAGCCGGCTGGGCTTGAACACGGCAGTGATGAGCTTCATGGGTCAGGTCCTTGCCGTTCGCGTTTGCTGCAGATGCAAAAATACTGTTACAATTCCGGTCGTCAATGATCTTCGCGCCGCGCAGCCTGCGCGGGACGAGCGAGCCGGATGCGTTCGGTGACGGGGGCGGCTGCGCCGCCATTCGGCGGGGCGTAGAGGCGTTTGACAGCTTCGACGAGGACGACGCCGCCGAGCCCCGGCGCCAAGGTGCGGCCGATGGCTTCCCAGCCTTCAGCTGCGGAGGTCACGAGGCTGTTGCTCAGCGGCGGCATGTAGAGGGCGCTGCTTGAGGCGGTTACCTGGAACAGGCCGCCGGACAACAGGTTCGACAACTGGCTGCGGGTCCACGGCCGTCCCTGGCCGAACGGCGTCTGCGTGACGCGGGACCAGAGCCCGGACCGGTTGGCGGCGGCGAGCACGATGCGGCCTTCAGGGGCCGTGACGCGCCAGATCTCGCGCAGGTAGGCGCGCGGGTCGCCGGTCTCCTCAAGGCCGTGGAGGACGATCACGCGGTCAAACAGGGCATCGGGGAAGGGCAGGCGCGGATCGCCTACAGCCACCGAGGCATTGCCGCGCTCGGATGCGGACCAGCGGACCGGGCCATGCTCGAACGGCACAGCCGCGATAATGCGGGCTGGGGCGGCGCCAAACGCGTCCAGCACCGGCAGCGCGTAGCCGAGGCCCAGCATGGTGAGGCCGGCCGCATCGCCCCAGAGATCGGTGAGCTTGCCGGTCAGCACGCGGCCCGCCGCGCGGCCCAGCGGCGAGGCGTAAAAACGTTCGAGGGTGACGGCATCCTGACGCATGGGCTAAAGATGGCTCTCAAACCACGAGATGGGACACGGGCACATGGGCATTTTTCTCGACATACACCAGTTTGCCTGCCTGAACGATAATTACGGATATCTGGTTCACGAGCCGGGGTCCGGCGAGACCGCAGCGATCGATACGCCGGACGCCGAACGCTACCTTGCAGAAGCGGACAAGCGCGGCTGGTCGATCACGCAGGTCTGGAACACGCACTGGCATCCCGATCATGCGGGCGGCAACCTGCGCCTCAAGGAAGCCACCGGGTGCCGCATCCTCGGCCCGTCGGGCGAGGCGGCAAAGATTCCCGGGCTCGATCAGCCGCTGAAGGGCGGAGACGTGGCCGTGCTGGGCGAGGCTGTGGCGAGCGTGATTGATGTGCCCGGTCATACGCTCGGGCATATCGCCTTCCACTTCGCGGGCCAGTCGGCGGCGTTTGTGGGTGACGCCGTGTTCGCGCTCGGCTGCGGGCGTGTGTTCGAAGGCACGATGGACATGATGTGGCAGAGCCTCAAGCGCGTGAAGGCGCTGCCCGCCAAGACGCAGCTTTACTGCGCCCACGAGTACACAGCCTCAAATGCACGCTTTGCCGTGACCATCGAGCCGGAGAATAAGGCGCTGAAGGACTATGTCGCCTGGATCGACAAGCAGCGTTCCAATGGCCTGCCAACTGTGCCGGCGCTGCTGGAGCGGGAGCTCGCCACCAATCCATTCCTGCGCGCGGACCTGCCGGCGATGCAGTTGGCCATGGGTTTTCCGGGCAATGCATCTGCTACGTTCGGGGAAATCCGCGGGCGGAAGGACCGGTTTTGATGTCGATCGCGCGTGCCGGGGACCTTGGCTCGGGCGAGATCATCCGGCTGCTGAACATGAAGCCGCACCCGGAAGGCGGCTACTATGCCGAGACCTACCGGGCGGCCGGGGACGGGCGGGCTGTGATGACGGCGATCTACTACCTGCTGCAAGCCGACGAAGTTTCGGCCTGGCACCGGGTGGACGCGGATGAAGCCTGGCTCTGGCATGCCGGCGGGCCGCTGGCGTTGACGCTGTCACCGCCTGAGGGGAAAGGTGCGTCTTCCATCCTGCTCGGGCCGGACTTGCGCGCCGGACAGCGCCCGCAGGCCGTGATCCCGGCGGATCACTGGCAGGCGGCGGAGACGCTCGGCCACTGGACGCTGGTGTCCTGCGTGGTCTCGCCGGGGTTTGAGTTTTCAGGCTTCACCCTCGCGCCGCCGGATTGGCGGCCCGAGGTGTGAGACAGATCATCCCGCGATGTACTGCGCGCCGTTCACGGTCATCGTGGCGCCGTTGATGAAGGCAGCTTCCTCCGAAGCGAGGTAGGCGCACATCGAGGCGATCTCTTCGGCCTTGCCGAGGCGGCCGACCGGGATAGTCGCGATGATGCCATCCAGAACTTCCGGTTTCACGGCCTGCAGCATCTCGGTGTCGATATAGCCGGGGGCGACGACGTTGGAGGTGATGCCCTTCTTGGCGCCTTCATAGGCAAGCGCCTTGGTGAAGCCGATCAGACCGGCCTTGGCGGCAGAATAGTTCGCCTGAGTGAACTGGCCTTTCTGTCCGTTGATCGAGGAGATGTTGATGATGCGGCCGAAATTGCGGTCGCGCATGCCGTCCCAGACCTGGCGGGTGACGTTGAAGGCGGAGGTCAGGTCGACGTTGATCACTTCCTGCCAGTGGGCGAGGGTCATCTTGTGGAAAGGCGCATCGCGCGTGATCCCGGCATTGTTTACCAGGATATCGACCGGTCCCACTTCGGCTTCGACCGACTTCAGGCCCACGCCGACTGCATCATAATCGGCCACATCGAACTTGAAGACCTTGATGCCAGTGGCTTTGGAGAACTCGGCCGCCGCTGTGTCGTTGCCGCCGTAATTGGCTGCGACGGTGTAGCCCTTGGCCTTCAGCATCTCGCTGATCGCCTTGCCGATACCCCGTGTGCCGCCCGTAACCAGTGCTGTCCGCGCCATTTTCATATTCCTCCCAAGAGCGTTTTCTCGCCAACTTGCCTGCAACTTCAATACCGCATTGGTCAAGCGCATCTTTTGTGCGACTATTTCGCACTAGCACAAAAATTGCTTGCCCTGCACGTGACGGGGCAACGGTAGGGCGAGGACATGGCCAAGCAAAGCGGATCGGGCGGACCGATCATCATCAAGAAATATGCAAACCGGCGTCTCTACGATACCTCGACATCGTCTTACGTGACACTCGAACACCTGTCCGATCTGGTGCGGGAAGGGCGCGACTTTGAAGTGCGCGATGCCAAGACCGGTGATGACCTGACCCGCCAGGTGCTCACGCAGATCATTTTCGAACAGGAAACCAAGGGCCAGGGCGCCCTGCCGCTGAACTTCCTCCGCCAGCTGATCGGCTTCTATGGCGGCGGCGCGCAGACCTTCCTGCCGGCCTTCCTCGAAATGTCGATGAACTCGTTCTCCGAAGCCCAGAAGGAATGGCACAAGGCGGCCAACCCGATGAACGTGCTCGAGGCGCAGGCGAAGCGGAATATGGTGATGTTCGAGCAGGCCATGAAGGTGTTCATGCCAACCGTGTTCCAGGCGAACCGGACGGAGCGTGCCTCACCGGCGCCCAACCCGTTCCTCGCGTATCAGACGGAGGCCATGGCCGCGATGCATGAACAGATGGAAGCGATTCAGAAACAGCTGAGCGAGTTGTCACGCAAGGCCTGAGCCTGCGCCCTATTGCCCAAACAAAAAGAGGCGTCCCGCGGGACGCCTCTTTCGATTCTGGTCCTGACCCGGAAAGATCAGACGTTGCCGTCCACGCCAAAGTCGCGGCGGGCCGAGACGATGGTGACAATCACACCGGCCAGCACATCCAGCAGCGTCATCGCCATCAGGATGAAGAAGGTCGAGGTCGCGAAGTTCGGCATCAGCAGGAACTGCACGAGGCAGATGATGAAGAGCAGCAGCGAAATGCCGTGATTGACGATCGTGGCGGTGCCGGTGCTCGTCGACTTCAGGATTTCGAGGAAGAGGAACGTGACGGCGAGCAGGACGATCGCGTCGCCCTTGGTGAGCACCCATTCGACGCGCGAAATCATCGGCAGGCCGAGGAAGCGCTCGCTCAAGAGGCCCGCGATCGGGGCCTGGACCAGCTGGCCGGCCGCATTCGTGGTGTCAACCGAGCCAGCACCCAGGGCGATCAGGTTGTAAAGGATGACTGGTATGACCAGCAGCGGAAAAATACCGAAAATCAGACGCATTGGTGACCCCTGTTGCTGTTGGTCCGCACCCCCCCGGCGCTGGGCTTGCTTGCGTTCCAGGGCCGCAACAGTCGCGGCGGCCGCTGTCAGCTTGTCGTCCCGGTTCGCCATGAACGCCCTCGTGGGTGAGTGACACTACGCGAGCGGTTTAACGTATCGCTTGCCGGGTGGCGAGCGGATTTGCAGCTCCGGCCGCAGGGGGTGTCAGCCGTCTTTGCGCTCGAACTCGGCCTGCCCGGCCTTGTGATGCAGCTGCAGGTTGAGAAGAATTCCCTTGGCGACCGGCAGGAGCCACATCGACAGGCCGGTGATTACCCCGCCGAGGGCGATGATGGCACCGGCCTTCAGGGTGGGAGGCAGGGGGCTCATCGGGATCAGGAACAGGAAGGGCGCGGTGATGATCAGTACGCCGAAGCCGACGAAGAAGGCCGGGCCGTCGGCGGTATCTGCGGCGCGCATGTCCCGGCCGCAGTGTGGGCAGGCCTCGTTAAGCTTCAGATAGGCCGAAAACAGGCGGCCTTCACCGCAGGCGCCGCACCGTTGGCGCAGGCCGCTGAGGATCGGGGAGGCGGTTGTCATGAGCGCTTGATGGTCACGTTCTCGCGCCCCTGCCAACGTGGCAAACCCCCGCGCCCCGGACGCGCCCCTTGACGCGGCAGAGCCCATTGCCCACGAAGCAACCGCTTCTCCGCCTGCCAAAAGGGCCAGCCATGACGGATCCCGTTTTCTCTCGCATTGCCATCATAGGCGTCGGCCTGATCGGCTCATCGATTGCCCGGGCGGCGCGCGAGTATGCGGCGGCGCGCGAGATCGTGCTCTATGATGCAAGTCCGGACGTGCGTGCGCGCGCCGAGGCGCTGGGGCTGGGCGTTGTCACAGAAAGCCTTGAGGCGGCAGTCGGCGGAGCAGATTGTGTGATCCTCTGCGTGCCCGTCGGCGCGCTGGGCGCGGCGGCGGCTGGCGCTGTGCCCGCCATGAAGCCCGGCGCGATCCTGACGGATGTCGGCTCGGTAAAGGGAGAGGCGGCGCGGGCGCTGGAACTGGCGGCCGATGGGCGCATCCACGTCATCCCGGGTCACCCGATTGCGGGCACCGAACAGTCCGGCCCTGAAGCCGGGTTTGCGACGCTGTTCTGCGGCGCTTGGCATATCCTGACGCCTGTCTCCGGCACGGCGCCCGGCGCAGATGAGGCGCTGGCGCAACTGACGGCATTCTGGGTTGCGCTTGGCGCCAAGGTCGAGACCATGGACGCCGCGCGGCATGACAGGGTTCTCGCGATCACATCCCACTTGCCCCACCTTATCGCGTTCAACATCGTCGCGACCGCTTTCGACATGGAAACGGTCGAGCAGGGCGAAGTGGTCAAGTATTCCGCAGGCGGTTTCCGCGACTTTACGCGGATCGCTGCGTCAGATCCCGTGATGTGGCGCGACGTGTTCCTGAACAACCGCGAAGCTGTGCTCGAATGCCTTGGGCGGTTCTCGGAAGATCTCGCCGCCCTGCAACGCGCCATCCGCTGGGGCGACGGCGACATGCTGATGCGCGAATTCACGCGGGCGCGGACGATCCGCAAGGCGATCATCGATGCGGGCCAGGATTCCGGCGCGGTGAACTTCGGACGGAATGTTCCGAAGACGCAGGACTAAGCCCGCGTCAGCGCGGCGCGCGTTTCGCCAGGATACGCTGCAGCGTGCGGCGGTGCATATTGAGGCGCCGGGCGGTTTCCGAGACGTTGTGGTTGCACAGCTCGTAGACGCGCTGGATGTGTTCCCAGCGGACGCGGTCGGCCGACATCGGGTTTTCTGGCGGGGCGGGGCGCTCGTCCTGCGTGGCGGTCAGGGCCCGGATGATATCTTCGACGTCCGCGGGCTTCGACAGGTAGTCGACGGCGCCGGCCTTCACGGCGGCCACCGCGGTCGCGATCGCCCCGTAACCGGTGAGGATTACGGCGCGGGCCTCGGGGCGGGCTTTCTGGAGCACTTCGACCACTTCGAGACCGCTGCCATCTTCCAGGCGCAGGTCCAGCACCGCAAAGGCGGGCGGGTTGAGGCGGGCGATGTCCTTGCCTTCGGAGACGGTCGAGACGGCCGAGACCACGAAACCGCGCTGCGCCAGCGCCCGGGCGAGGCGTTGCACGAACGGGCCGTCATCGTCCATCACAAGGCAGGACTTGTCTTCGAGCGTCTCAAGGCTCGGGTGGACAGTCACGGGGGCCGGGCGTTCCATATTGCGGTATCCTAAAGGGTCAATCGGCGTCTGACACCGATATAGGGTGATTTCTACCGCTCGTCCAAGTTATGCGGCAGCACCGAAGCCAGCGGCCAGACCGCCTGGACCACGGCGCCGGTGGCCGGGGGGGTGCGGTTACGCGATGCAACGCGCCCGCCGGTGCGCTCGATCAGCGTTTTGGCGATGAAGAAGCCGAGCCCCATGTCGCCGCCGCCGAGGCGGGCTGAGGACCGGTCGGAAATGTAGGGCTCGCCGAGCTTGGGCAACACTTCGGAGGAAAAGCCGGGGCCGTCATCCATGATCGTGATGATCACCTGGTCGCTGGTCCAGCTGGCGGTCGCCTCGACACGGGTCGCAGCAAAGCTGACGGCGTTCTCGATGAAGGCGCTGATGGCGTGCAGCATTTCCGGGCTGCGTTCGATCACAGGCGATTTCTCCGATCCGCCTTCGCCGGGTACGGCGCGCACGATGACAGCGACGCCAAGGCCCTTCATCGGCGCGGCCGCCTCCTCGACGACGGCATCCAGCGTGGTGCGGGCATGGATGATGTCATTTGCCTCGCGGGCCTCGCGGATCGCCGACAGGATCGAGCGGCAGCGGTCGGCCTGTTCGGCGATCAGGCGCAGGTCCTCGGCATGCGGATCATCCGGCGCCATGCCCTGAACGAGTTCCTTGGCGACGAGGTGGATGGTGGCGAGCGGTGTGCCGAGCTCATGCGCCGTCATGGCCGACATCGCGCCGAGGGCGGAGAGTTTCTGCTCGCGCGCCATGACGACGCTGGCGGCATCGAGCGCGCGCACGAGGCGGGCCTCGTCCTGGCTGACGCGCACGGCCGAGACGGTGAAGAAGACCGTGCCGACGGCGAGCGCCGCAAACTGGCCCCACTGGAAAAGCACCGGCAAGTGAGTGCCCGTCTCCTCCGCCCAGGGCAGGGGCAGGGCGACGAGCGGCATGACAAGCGCGAGAATGAGGGCAAGCCCGGCGATGAGGCTGGCCCGAACCGGCGCGAGACTCAGGGCGGCAACCGTCACAGGCGCGAGCAGCAGGAGCAGGAAAGGGTTCGAAAGGCCGCCGGTCGCCGCGATCAGCCCGGCGAGTTGCACCGTGTCGAAGCCAAGTTGCAGAGCTGCTTCCCAGCTGTGTGTCAGGCGCTGTGAGGGAAAGGCGAAGGACAAGAAGACGTTGAGCCAGGCGGAGCCGGCGATGATGGCGAGGCACAGCGCGAGTGGCAGCTCGAATCCGAGGCCGAAATACACGATCAGCACGGCGCAGGTCTGTCCCGCAACGGCAAGCCAGCGCAGCGTGATGAAGGTGCGAAGGCGCGTGCGGCCGAGCGCGGTCTGTGCCGTGCCGAGGCCTTCGGGCGCCAGTGTGAAGATCGCGTCTTCGAATCCTAGCCGTGAATCGCGCGACGTTTCATCCATGTGGGCCTTATGCGGCAGCCTGTCGCTTGCGCCAAGCGGAGGTTTCGGGGCTTATGCCCGCATGCGTTTTCCGGCTCTCCCTGTCCTGCTTGCCGCCTTTCTGGTCTCCTGTTCGCCGGCGCCGGGCGCGCCCGGGCAATCGGAGGCGAGCGCTCCGGCTGGTGTGCAGTCCGGCGGGACGCAATCGGGCTGCCTGTCGCGCGCCTATCCGGAAATCGGAGGGCCGATCTCGCTGATTTCAAGCACCGGCGCGCGCGTGACCGAGGCGGACTTCAAGGGCCGCCCGACGCTGATCTATTTCGGCTTCACCTATTGCCCGGATGTCTGCCCGATGACGCTGACGACTGTTGCCGCCGCCTACCGGAAACTTCCCGAGGGCGTCGCGGCGCCGCAGACCTTGTTGATCAGCGTCGACCCGGGGCGCGACACGCCGGAGGCGCTTGCGGCCTATGTGGCAAACAAGGCGTTCCCGGCCGGACTATTGGGCCTCACGGGGAGCGAAGCGGAAATCCGCGCAGCCGCGGACGCGTTCAAGGCGGACTATTCGCGCGTCGAACAGCCCGGCAGCATGGCCGAATACACGATGGACCATACAAGCCTCCTCTACCTCATGGACGAGGACTGGAAGCTGAAGACCTTCTTCACCCACGAAGATACCCCGGACACGATTGCGGACTGCTTGCAGCAGGTCCCAGCAGCGCAAAGCGCGCCCTAAAACTCGTCCGAGCCGCCCGGGTTCCTCCGCCGGCGGATCAGCCACATCACACCGCGCAGGTCGGACAGGGCGTCGCCCAGGCGGCCGAAGTTCGTGTAGTTTGACCTGCCGGTGGCGCGCGGGCGGTGGTTCACATCGCGGAACTCGACGCGGTGTCCTTCAGCGCGCATCATCGCCGGCATGTAGCGGTGCATGTGATCGAAGTAGGGGAGCATCATGAAGGCGGCGCGGTCCATCACCTTGATGCCGCAGCCGCTATCGTCACAGTCATCGCGCAGCATCTTCTTGCGGATATTGTTGGCAAACCGGCTGCCGAATTTCTTCCAGCCTGAATCTTGCCGGCTGGCGCGGCGGCCCATCACCATTCTGAGCCCGTGCGGGGCATCGGCGCGGGTCAGCTGGCGGTAAAGGTCCGGCAGGTCGGCGGGGTCGTTCTGGCCGTCTCCGTCAAGCGTGCCCACAACGGGCGCGCGGGCGGCGAGGATGCCGGTGCGGATCGCCCGGCTCTGGCCGGCATTGGTGCGGTGGCCGACGACGCGCAGCATCGGGTACTTGGCCTTCAGGGTCATCAGCCGGGCGCGCGTATCATCCGTCGAGGCATCGTCCACGAACACAATTTCGAAGGCGCGCCCTTCGAGGGCGGCGGCGATTTCGCCGACCAGGGTTGCGACATTGCCGGACTCGTTATGGACGGGCACGACGACGGAGAATTCGGCAGCTTCGGTCAATTTGCCCTCATCCCGGCCCGGTGCGATAAATGTGCGCCAAACGGCGGCGCGGCCTTAAACGGCGCCTCATACCGGGCCTTGCCGGCAAAATCGAGGCCCCCCTCGCATGTGCCCCGCGCCCGTCTTTCGGCCAATTCCGCAAGACGCCCCGGCAAAGCTGCGCTAAATGGCGCGCCATGACCGTTCTCGACCGACTTTCGACCGGCTGGAAAGCCTGGGTGATCCTGTTCGTGCTGACCTTTGGCGCTGCGGCGCCGGGTGTCTTCCTTCTGCCCGCGCTGGACCGGGATGAGAGCCGCTTTGCGCAGGCCTCCAAGGAAATGCTCGAGGAGGACAATTACATCCTCATCCAGTACCAGGATGAGCTGCGCAACAAGAAGCCCGCCGGCATCCACTGGCTGCAGGCGGCTTCGACGGCGATCTTCACCGGGCCGGAAGCCAAGCAGATCTGGACCTACCGGGTGCCGAGCTGGCTGGGCGCCGCCTTTGCGACACTGGCCTGTTTCTGGGCGGGTATCCCGCTGGTCGGGCGGCGGGCAGCCTTTCTCGGCTCGGCGCTGTTCGGGGCAAGCCTGTTGCTCACCTCCGAAGCACATATCTCGAAGACCGACGGTGTGCTGGTTTTCCTCACGACGCTTGGCATCGGCGCGCTCGGGCGGCTTTATCTGGGCACGGACAAGCCGGGCCGCATGGCTTTGCTTGTCTGGCTGACTGTCAGCGCCTCGTTCCTGATCAAGGGGCCGGTCACCATGATGGTGGTCGCGTTCGCGGGCTTCGGCGCGTGGGTTTGGAGCCGGGCGGCAGAGGGCTCTGAACCGGGAAAGGGCGGTGACTGGTGGCGCCCGCTCGCACGCTGGACGGGCCCGGCCCTGTTCGTCGCGCTGGTGCTGCCCTGGTTCCTTTGGATCCAGTGGGCGACCGGCGGGGCCTATATCGAGGGCGCGGTCGGCAAGGACCTCAAGGACAAGTTCACCGGCGCCTCCGAAGGGCATGGCGGCTGGTTGTTCTATCATCTGAGCCACATTCCGGCCTGGTTCTTTCCGGCGACGCTCCTCTTCGTGGCAGGGCTGGTGACAGCCCTAAAGCAGGTTGCAGGCGCCGGCGGGCTGGCCGCTGCGCCCGTCCGCAAGTATGGCATCGCGGGCCTTGTCCTGTTCGCCGTGTTGCTCGGCCTCAATTACATACTTTCACAAGTTCCGCCGTTTGAAGCGGGCAGCATCGCTGAAACGCTCCGTACACTGAAGCCGTTGCCAGCCTGGCCGTTCCTGTTCATTGCAGCGGTGGGCATCCTGTCATCCGGCACGGCGCCAGCGCCGGATGCTTCGGCCGAGACCAAGGGCCTGCGCCTGCTGCTCGCCTGGGCACTGCTCACCTATGCCTTCTTCGAACTGATGCCGACCCTTCTCAGCCACTACATCCTGCCAGCCTATCCGGCCCTCGGCCTGCTGTGCGGCTTTGCAGCAGTGAAGATCATGGACGGCGCGAAGCTACCGGTTTCGAACACCGTTGGTTTCATACTCTTCACTCTCGGGGCCACGGTGCTGCTCGCGGCGTCCTTCCCGGGCGTGACGACGAGTTTCATGGCCGAGACGGCAGGCGACTTCAAAACCGCCTTGGCAGAGGACGTCCTCGCATCCTGGGCCGTGTACAGGGAATTTCCGCTCTGGCTCTGGTGGGCGGGCTTCGCCCTTGCCGGACTTGCACTGATCGAGTTTTCCCGCCGTCACGTGACGGCCGCGATAGCGATTGCGATTCTGTCCAGCATAGCCCTCGGCTGGCACATCCGCATTTACATGTTGCCGTCGCAGGTCTGGATTCAGCCGACCGAGACCGCGCGCCTTGCGCTTGAGGATGTGTGCGGCGTCCCGGGGGAGGGCGAACTCTGCAATGTTCCGGCCCCGGCGCGTGTACTGGCGCTCGGCTATGCTGAGCCGTCCTATATCCTGACGCTCGGCACGCAGAACCTCCACCCGCCGCAGACGCCGCTGGACCTGCCTACGGATCGGGCGGCTTACCCCATCGTCTATCTTCTCAACTTCGAGGATCGCAAGGCGGATGAACCGGTCATGGACACAGCCGCCCGCCTCCGGGCCGAAGCCGAAAGCCTTGGCGCCTGTGTGACCGAAGGCCAGTCCTATTACGCGCTGAACTATTCGAACGGCGACCCGGTACACTTCCGCGCCTGGCGGTTTGACTGGGGCGGATGTCCTTAGCCAGACGGACTAACCCTCCAGTTCGACATCCCAGTAGAGGTAGTCCATCCAGGTCTCGTGCAGGTAGTTTGGCGGGAATTTCCGGCCGATGTCCTGCAGCTGGTAGTTGTTCGGCCGGAAGGGGCGGCGTTGGAGGCCCAGGTCGCTGTCCTTGAGCAGCCGGCCACCCTTGGCGAGGTTGCAGGGGCTGCAGGCCGTGACGATGTTTTCCCAGGTCGTGCGCCCGCCCTTGGAGCGGGGGATCACGTGGTCAAAGGTCAGGTTGTCCGGCGCGCCGCAATAGGCGCACTCGAACCCATCGCGCAGGAACACGTTGAACCGCGTAAAAGCAGGCGGGCGGTCCTGACGCACGAAATCACGCAGCGCGATGACCGACGGCAAGCGCATCTCGCGGCTCGGTGAGCGCACGACGTAATCATACTCGGCGACGATATCGACCCGGTCGAGGAAGACGGCTTTCACCACTTCCTGCCAGGGCCAGACCGAGAGGGGATAATAAGAAAGCGGCCTGAAATCTGCGTTCAGAACGAGGGCAGGGCGGCCATTGGGCGGCACGGTAATGACTTCAGCCATGTGTACCTCCCCGGCGCAAAAGGGTCCCGGATATCGTGCAGATCCTACAGAAGACGCGCGCTCCTTCGCTTAGCCTACCGCTGTTTAGGCGATTCCCTTGATGAGATTATGACAGGAGAAGGCGAACGCAAGGGGGACGCAGCCTTTGGGGCGGCTGTCATTGTAGCCCTTGCGCTGCGCCGCGCGCCCGCTCGGCGTTCAGCCAGCCCCAGAGCAGGTGGGCGGCCACGCCCCGGTGCGGCCGCCATCGTTGCGCATGTTTCGTGAACGCCTTGGCGTCCATCCTTGTGTCATAGTCGCCGAGCTGCCTGTGGGCTTCCATCAGGCCTACATCGCCTGTCGGGAGGGCGTCCAGCGCGCCGACGGCGTACAGCAGGAAGAGTTCGGCGGTCCAGGGGCCGATTCCCTTCACAGACACGAGTTCGGCCCGCGCCTCGCCCAGGGGCGCGCTGCAGACGCGGGCGAGATTCAGCTGACCCGAGACAATCGCTTGCGCAATCGAGGTCAGATGCGCCACTTTCGGGCGCGACATGCCGCACAACCGGATCGCTTCCGGGTCGGCGTCCAGCATCGCTTCGGCGGTCACCTCGCCCAGATAGGTCTCTACGCGGGTCCATATGGCGCGGGCAGCCCGCGTCGAAATCTGATGGTGCGAGACCATCCGGCCAAGCATGGCGTAGCTCGGCTCGCCGCTGCGCCAGACCGGCACGCCGATGGCCTCATAAGCGTGGGAGAGGGCTATATCTGCGGCGGCGAGGCGTTCGCAGGCCGCCTTCAGCGTCCGTTTTGTCGGCGCTGTCACCGGCCGCCCTTGGGGGCCTGTGCGGCGCGGCCTTCCTCGATCAGCCGCCTCGAGGCGGTCTCAAGGTCGGCCTCGAGGCGTGCCATCAGGGTCTTGCGATCAAGTCCGCCGGGGATGGCGGGGAGGACTTCATATATGATCAGCCCAGGCTCGAACCGGCGCCCGCGGGCTGGCCAGCAGAGGCCTGCATTGGTCGCGACGGGGATGATCGGCACGTTCAATGCCTTGTTCAGCGCTGAAATGCCGGCAGCCTGATAGTCCGGCGGGGCGTTGGGGTCGCGGCGCGTGCCTTCCGGAAAGATGATGATTGTCCGCTTCTCGCCAGCCCGTTGCTTCGCCGCTTCGACCATCTTCTTCAGCGTCTTTGTGTTTCCCGCGCGGTCGATGGCGATCATGCCGGTGCTCATCGCATACCAGCCGAGGAAGGGCGTCCAGGCCAGTTCCTGCTTCAGGATATGGCAGGGCTCGCGGGTCACGATGAAGGGGATGAACACGTCCAGCATGCAATGGTGCTTGCCCGCGTAGAGCGCAGGACCCGGCACGATATGCTCGCGGCCGCGGATTTCCGTGCGGATGCCGCAGATAAGCTTCAGGCCAACCCGGATGATCTCGCCATAGAGTCCGATGGCTTTCAGCGTCACCACGCGCGGAAACAGCAGCGTCGGCAGGTAGGCCACCCCGCAGATGGCCATCCAGCCGTACAGCCAGATCAGGAAGAGGTAAGACCGGAGCATCTGCATCGCTCCCGGGCTCTAGCTTCTTGTCAGCGCGGCGTCACTACATGACCGTCCGCAGCGCCCGCCGAACCGTTACACCGGCTGCAAGGCGTGCAGCGAGCCCTGCAAGCACAGGTGTAATCACCAGAACGGCAAGGTCGTGGAAATCCAGCGACAATTGCGGCAAGAGGCCGTTCCGCTCGGCGCCGGAACGCCCCAGCGCGATCAGCACCGCGACGCTCGCCAGCGCCAGCAGCGCGCCAACGGTGCCGGCGCGCAGGCCGAGCAGCCAGAACCGGCGCTGGAAAAGTCCTGCGATGAACCGGTCCTTTGCGCCCGCAATGTGCAGCACGTCCACGATATCCCGCCGCGCCAGCAGGGCGGCGTGCGTCGCGAACGCGATCACGGCAATCGCGGTCGCCGACAGCAGCGCGACGATCGACAGGGCCACGATGCGGGAGACCGAGAGCATATGGCGCACATCGCCCGCCCACTCACCGTGGGAATCAACGGCTGCGGTATAGCCCGCCGCATTCAAGGCGGTGCTCAGCCCCGGACCAAGATCGTCCGCGCCGGCTTCGGCGGTCACGGCGATGAGGCGCGGAACCGGCAGGTCCTCCGGCAGGCCGCTCTGGCCGAAGTTCGGCTCCAACAGGGCGTTGATCTCGGCATCGCTGAACGCACGCGCGGTCTCGACGCCCTCGATCCCGGCCAGCAGTTTGGCGGCCATGTCGGCGGCCGAAGCATCGGCGCCGGAGAGTGACACGGTGAACTCACCTTCCACTTGCGCCGTCCAGGCCCGCGCGGCGCCATAGGTGGACTTCGCCGACAAGGCCGCCAGCGCGGCAAGGAAGCACAAGGCGCCGACGACGAAGAACAGCGCGGCCTCGCGCGCGTCCTCGAGCGGCAGCAGAGAGCTTTCGGCCTGTTTCATGGCATCACCTTGAGCGGATCTGTCCGCCGGCGCGCAGTGGGCGCGGCGGCGCTGCTTTCCTTCACCAGCATGCCGTTTGCGATCCGGTACACCGGCGCATCTATCTGCCGGATCAGACCGAGATCGTGGGTGGCGATCACCACGGTGGTGCCCAGGCGCTTGTTCAGCTCGTGGAACAAGCGCATCAGACGCGCCGCCATGTCCGGGTCCACGTTGCCGGTCGGCTCGTCGGCGATCAGCAGGTCTGGCTGGGTGACGACGGCGCGGGCAATTGCGACGCGTTGCTGCTCGCCGCCCGACAGCGTCTCCGGCCGCTTGTGCATGCGCTCGCCAAGGCCGACCCAGGCGAGAAGTTCCTCGACATCCCGGCGGTACTGGCTTTCCTTGCGGCCCATGACGCGCAGGGGGAGAGCAACATTTTCATAGGCGGTAAGGTGGCCGAGCAGGCGGAACTCCTGGAACACCACGCCAACCCGGCGCCGCAGGGCCGACAGCTGATCCCGCGAAAGGCGGCTGGTGGCGCTGCCGAACAGCGAGACTTCGCCCCGGCTGGGCTGCTGTGACAGATAAAGCAGCTTGAGCAGGCTGGACTTGCCCGCCCCCGAGGCGCCGGTCAGGAAGCTGAAGCTTCCGGGTTTCAGGACCAGATCAATCCGGCTAAGGATTTCCTCGGACGAATCGTAGCGCAGAGACACCCCGTCCAGACGGACGGCGGCTTCTTCAAACATGTCCGGGCGAAGCTGGGTCATGGGGCGGGGTCCGGGTTGGCCAAGTGAGGCAGCAGGAGAGATAACGGAATGATCCTTACCTGTCCGTCTTGCAGCACCCATTATTTCGCCGATGACTCAACAATCGGTGAAAGCGGGCGCACTGTGAAATGCGCGGCGTGCGGCCATTCGTGGTTTGTGCAGCCCAAAGCGCTCGCCGAAGACAAGCCGTCGGCGCCCGCTCATGAAGTTTACCGCGAGCGGATGCGCGAGCAGCGCCGCGAGAAGAGCCGGTTTGCAGCGGTGTTTTCCTGGTTGCTGACGATCAGCCTGTTCGTCGCCGCAACCATTGCCGCCTTCTTCTTCCGCAATGACGTGGTGAAAGTCTGGCCTCACTCGGCGGCTGCCTACAAGCTGGCGGGTCTTGATGTGAACCGGTTCGGTCTCGATTTTGCGGATATCGAACGCGCCCGCACCTTCAATGACACGATCCCGGTCGTCACCGTCACGGGCCGCGCGGTGAATGTCGCGCGCACCTCCGTTGAAACACCCGGCGTGCGCGTGGACCTGCGCGACGAGGACGGCAAGGTTGTTGCCAGCCAATACAGTTTCATCACGCCCGGTGAACTTGAGCCCGGCGCGTCGGGACAGTTCGGCGTGGTGGTCGAGCCCGCGCCGGTCGAGAGTTTCGAAATCGTCGTCCGCTTTGTCGAGCGCTCGGCTGTGCCAGATGATCCGCCAGCGGAAGAGTTATCGCCCATCGTTGACGAGACCGTTCCGGAGACGGAAGAGACTGTTCCTGCCACTGAGGAACCCACCTGAACATGCAAGCTCCTACGCCGCTCGCCCCGATGCCGAAGATCGATGTGATCCTGTCGGAAGCCGACCTGATCGCCCGCGTCGACGAACTGGCGGACCGTCTTGCGCCGCGCCTCACAGGGGATTGGACCGCCGTTTCCATCCTGATTGGCGCCACGCCCTTCACCAGCGACCTGATGAAGGCGCTGGCCCGGCGGGATGTGCATCCGATTCTGGATGTGCTCTGGCTCGAAAGCTACCGCGACGCGCGCGAAAGCTCCGGCCGTGTCGTCGTGCGCGCCGATGTTTCGCGCCCCGTTGAAGGGCGCGGCATGCTGCTGATCGATGATGTGTTCGATACGGGCCGCACGCTCGAGTTCGCCAAGCATCACCTGCTCGCGAAGGGCGCGCGCGAAGTGATCACCGTGGCGCTGACGCAAAAGCCCTGGGCCCCGCGCGGCGCGGACGGTGTCGACTATTGCGCGTTCGATTCGCCCGGCCGCTTCCTCGTCGGTTACGGCATGGACGATGCGGGGCTCTACCGCGGCCTGCCGTATATCGGCGCGCTCGACTGAGCTTATCTGCCGACCTTCACGAGCGCGTCGCCAAGACCCGTGATGTAAAACGGCCCGCCGCCCGAGTTGGCAGTCAGCCCGGCGGCCTCATGTCACCGCAAACCAGATGCAGGCGCCCGCCGTAATGATGATCACGAGCAGCGAGAGCAACGTGCCGGCAAAACGTCCGAAGCTTGCGCCGGATGACCCGCCGAGCCCGACGGCATGCAGCACGCGTCCCACGAAAAAGCTGCCGCCGAGGCCATGGATCAGCAGGACCGGCGCATCCATCAGGGCGAGGCCGATCAGCCCCAGAAGTACGATCGGCACGTCCTCGACCGCGTTGCCCTGAACCCGGATCGCGCGTTGGACCGCTTCGTTGTTGCCGTCCCCGAAGCCGACCTTCTGGGACGTGCGCACTCGCCCGACATTCAGTTTGAGGGCAAGCATCAACAGGCCGAAGAGGCCGAGATAAAGCGTAACGGCAGCGATGGGTGTCATGGATGTGTCCTCCGGTTGTGACGCGACCTTAGCCTGCTTCGGCCGGAGATCACGCGGAAACTTGCCGGCCGGCGCTCACCAGACCCCGATATTCGGCGCGCTCGCCCACGGCTCCTGCGGCGGAAGGGCGGCGCCTTTCTGGAGAAGCTCGACCGAGATGCCGTCCGGCGAACGGATGAAGGTCATGCGCCCGTCGCGGGGCGGACGGGAGATCGTGACGCCGAGATCGGCAAAGCGCTGTGTGGCGGCGTAGATGTCGTCCACGCGGTAGGCGAGGTGGCCGAAATTTCGCCCCCCCTGGTAATCCGCCTCGTCCCAGTTATGGGTCAGCTCGATCATCGCGATGTCCATCTGCGTTGGCGTCTTGCCGGCCGGCACTCCGCCCATCCGCGCGATGTCGGCGGGGGATGCGAGGAAGACGAGCGTGAAGCGGCCCGCTTCATTGTCCGCGCGGGCGACTTGCGTAAGCCCCAGTCCATCGCAGTAGAACTTCAGGGCCGCCGGCAGGTCGCCGACACGCACCATCGTGTGCAGGAATTCAGGGCTCATTCGGCAGGTTCCTTTTTTGAGATCAGGCGGCGTGCGCCGTCTCGTAAACCAGCATCGCGCGTTTGCGTGCCACGCCCCAATGGTAGTTATGCAGGCGCCCGTCGGCTGCAAGGGCGCGGTGGCAGGGAATGAACCAGCTGACCGGGTTGGCTCCTACAGCTGCGCCCACCGCGCGCGCGGCCTTGGGTGCATCGATGCGGGCGGCGAGCGCGCCATAGGTTCGCGTTTCGCCCGCCGGGATCTCCAGAAGCGCGCGCCAGACCTGCCGCCGGAAGGGGGTGCCATAGAGGCAGACGGGCAGTGGCTCGCCCGCCTCGAACACGCGCGCGGCGAGGCGTTCCGCTTCGGTGTCATCACGCCGGATGCTGGCCCCCGGGTAGCGCGCAGCGAGGTTCGCAAACGCCTCGTCCTGGCGGCGTCCCTGATGTTCGAATCCCATGCGGGCCGGCGCGCCATCATCAATGAAGCCCAGCGCGACGAGACCGCGCGGACCCGTCAGCCAGGCGCCCAGCCCGAACGGTGTCGGCGCGCGGCCAAGGACAAGGTCTGCGCCTTTGCCGCCCGCTTTCGCTTCGCCCGGCGTCAGGCCTTCATGCGCAATGAACAGGTCGTGCAGCCGGCCGGGACCGGATAGGCCTGTCTCCAGGGCCGCTTCCAGGACGCTCGCGCCGCTTCGCAGCAAGTCGCCCGCAGCGCCGTGGGCAAGTGCGCCCTGGAACTGTTTCGGGCTGATCCCGGCCCAGCGGGTAAACTCCCGTTGGAAATGATGGGGCGAGAGACCCATGGCCGACGCTGCGGCATCAAGGTCCGGCCATTCGGTCCAGCTTTCGCCGAGCCAGTCGAGGGCTTTGGCCATACGGTCATAGGCCCGGGCGCGTTCATCGAGGGGGGCAGGGGCGTCAAGCATGTCCGCAAAATGAACCGCGCCCGGCCAGCGCGCCACCCGTTTCTTGCGCGGCATCGAAGCAGGATTTTTTTGCCTCTTTACCTGACCCCGGGAACACGCAAGGTGCGCTGTCAAAAGCCCGGGAGGCAAGCAGCGGAACATGGCGGACGCCCGTAGTATCATCCTGCACGAATATCCCTCTTCACCCTTCTCGGAGAAGGTCCGTCTCGCGCTCCGTCTTAAGAACCTCGCCTATTCGAGGGTTGAGATTGCGATGATCATGCCGCGTCCGGACCTGATGCCGATGACAGGCGGCTACCGGCGCACACCGGTCATGCAGATCGGCGCGGACGTGTATTGCGACACAGCCATCATCCTGCGCGAGATCGAAGCGCGCTATCCCCTCTACACGCTGAAGCTGCCCGGCCATGAGGGCCTCGCCCAGATGGTTGCGGGCTGGGCCGATTCGCGCTGGTTCCAGTCCTCCGTCGCGGTGATTTTCGGGCATATGGGCGATGCGGTTCCGGAGGCCTTCATCAAGGACCGAGAGCAGCTGTCTGGCCGCCCGTTTGATGTGAATGCGCTTAAGGCCGTCGCCCCGATGATGAAGGACCAGTGGCGAGCCCGCCTGATGCTGATCGAGGAACGCCTCGCCGGCGGCAAGGGGGCAGGGGCCGGCAACTACCTGATCGGGGCGAAGCCCGGTCTCGTCGATATCCACGCCTACATGAATGTCTGGTGGATGAAGAACGCTGTGCCGGAATTCGAGCAGTCCTGTCTCGAAAATGCGCCGCTGACTGCTGCCTGGGCCCGCCGCCTGGCAGAGGCCGAGGGGCAGGAGCCGGAAACCATCACGTCCGGCGAGGCCCTCGCTATTGCCAGGGACGCCGCGCCGCGCCTCGTGGCGGCCACCACCCGAAACGAGCCGCAGGAATTCTCGCCCGGCGAAAAGGTCGCCGTGGCGCCGGACGACTATGGCCAGATCTGGGTCGAGGGCGAACTGGTGCACGCTGATTCGCAGCGCGTAATCGTGCGCCGGTTCACGCCCGAGGCGGAGACGATCCACGTCCACTTCCCGCGCGCCGGATTCCTGGTACGCCGGGCCTGACACCCTTGTCTTGCGCCGCCGCGCGGCTACGCTCTTCACAAACTTAATAATTGAGGCAATCACCATGAAGCGTATTCTGATCGCCAGCACGGCCTTGCTGGCTGCCTGCGGCCACTTTTCCAGCGGACTGGCGGATGCGCCGGGGGCGCCCGCTGCCAAGACCGAAATCAAGGGAGAGGGCTGGTACCCCTCTCGCTACGGCGCGGACGACCGGCTGGGCGCCATGAACAATCTGTCCCCGGAGAAAACCGCCGAAGCGGCCAAACTGATCAAGACCGGAAAGACCTACGCGCTGGGGCAGGTGACGGGCCGCAAGACACCGGCCTATGGGCCGCGTACGTTCAACATGACGGTTCTTCAGCTCTCGGACGGTTCGGGCACGCCGCTCGGCGAGAACAAGGCGGTCGGGAACGATGACCTCGTCAACACCTATGTCGGCATTGGCAGCCAGCTCGACGGGCTTGGCCATATGGGCATCGACCATCGCTACTATAACGGCGTGCCCGTCGCTGATTTCGTCACGACGGGCGGCCTGACGCAGTATGGCACCCACACGCTGCCGCCGGTCGCGACGCGCGGCGTGTTGCTCGACATGACGAAAGCCTTCGGCGATCCCGTACCGGCCGGAACGGCGTTCAACCGCAAGGAAATCGAAGCCGCCGCAAAAGCCGCTGGCGTGACGATCGGCAGGGGCGATATCGTGCTCTTCCATACAGGCACGATGAAGGCATCGGAAGGCTCGGCGACACTGTCGCCGGTCGAGCCCGGTATCGGTGTGGAGGGCGCGCAATATCTTGCTGATCTCGGCGTCGTCGCCATCGGCGCCGACACCTGGGCCCTCGAAGTCATTCCGTTCGAAAAGGAGACGCGTCCGTTTGACGTGCACCTCACGCTGCTCGCGAAGAATGGCGTCTACATCCTCGAGAACATGGTGACCACGCAACTGGCCGCCGACGGCGTGACAGAATTCTTCTTCACGCTCGGCGCGCCGCGTCTTGAAGGTGCTGTCCAGGCCATCGTGAACCCGGTCGCGATCCGCTGACTGTTTCCCCCCCTCCCGGTCGTGGGCGAGGGGGGGCAGTATCAAGCCCGCAAGAACGGGACGATGTCCGCCACCAGCGTATCTGACATCTTGTCCGGCAGGTCGTGCCCCCATTTCGGATAGGATTTGAAAACGGCGCCCGGGATGCGCTTGGCGATGTCTTCACCCGCAGCCGGCCGGATCAACGGATCATCCGCGCCGTGCAGCACCAGCGTCGGCGCGGTCACGCCGCCGAGCCGGTCATGCCACCGCTTCTGGGCGACGACCGCCCCGTTCTGGCGCAGGATACCGAACGGCCGGTCGGAGCGGTGAAAGTCCTCGATGCCCCGCGTACGGATCACGTCCGCGTTGTTGCGCAGATCCGGATGCGATCCGATTGCGTGCTGGGCGACGACCGCAATCTCGCCGATGGCTTCAGCGGTTCGAACCGGCGGCAGCGCGGACAGCCCCGCTACCGCCTCCGGCGTGGGTGGCGGCAAGGCCGGATTGCCGGAGGTCGTCATCATCGCGACCAGCTTGCGCACCTTGTGCGGATGGTCGAGCGCCATCAGCTGCCCAATCATGCCGCCCATCGACATGCCGATGATGTTTGCCTGGTCCACTCCGATCGCATCGAGCAACCCTGCTGTGTCTGCGGCCATGTCGTCGAGCGTGTACGCCGCCAGTTTCGAGGTGTCCTTGCCCGTCATCGCGGCCTGCATCATCTCCAGCGCGCCCAGCGGCGTGATGTTTGCGATCTCGGTCGAGAGGCCGACATCCCGGTTGTCGAACCAGATCACGCGGAAGCCTGCATCCGCGAGCCCCCGCTTCAGGCCTTCGGGCCAGCGCGTCATCTGCAGCGCGAAGCCCATGACCAGAAGAACAGCCGGGTCATTTGCGCTGCCCAGCGTATCATATTCAAGCTCGATCCCATTCGTCTTCGCCCGTGGCATGCGCTTTGGTCCTCTCGTTTTGCGGGCACACTAGGCAAGGCCGGGGCTCGATCAAGCGCAAACCAAAACGCCGCCCCCTTTCGGAGGCGGCGCGAGGTTTCGTTCCATTGGGAACGAATCAGAAGTTGAAGGTTGCTTTCGTGTAGACGAAGCGGCCCGAATAGCCGAACGGCGAGTAGGTCGAGAAGGGCGTGTTCCCGGTGCTGTTGAGGGCAAACGGCGCCGCGTCCGGGTACTCGTCAAAGATGTTGTCAGCGCCGACGGCGATGGTCACCTGATCGTTCCAGGTATAACGGGCCTCGATGTCGAGCAACGTCTTGGGGCTGAGGGTATAGTCCTGAGCCGCAACGCTCTGCGGCACCAGAACTTCGCCGTAGCGCACCGCGCGCAGCGTGGCGTCAAACGGACCGTGATCCCAGTTCACCTGAGCCGTGAACTTGTCCTTCGGCGCGCCTTCCTCGAGGGTCAGCACGTTGACGCGGGCAAACAGAACGGGCGGCGGGGTCAGCGCCGTCAATTGCGGGATGGCCGGAACCTTGGTCACTTCGGTCGAATTGAAGTTCGCCCCTGCCGTCACGTCGAACGTACCATAGGCCGTTTCCGGGAAGGCATAGTTGGCGATGATATCGATGCCGGTCGTCTCGGTATCGACACCGTTGAGGAAGAAGCGTCCGCCGCCGGCCCCGATGAAGCCCTGGGAGACGAGGAATGCGCGAACGTTCGCGGCGGTCAGGTTTTCCGACAGCACAATCCGGTCCGTGACGTCGATCCGGTAAGCATCAACCGTGAGGTTAAATGCGCCGGCCTGGTACACCGCGCCCACGGCGTAGTTGACCGAGGTTTCAGCGTCGAGGTCCTGCGAGCCCAATGCGCGCGCGACCGGGCTGTCCACCGTGAAGGTGGTGATGTCGAACGGCACGCCGGCGATGAAGTTCGTGGACGTGGTGGTGAAGAACTGCTGCTGGAGGGAAGGGGCCCGGAAGCCGTTCTGCGCAGAGCCGCGAAGGGCGAAGTTGTCGGTCAGATCATAGCGTGCGGCCACCTTGCCGGTCAGTGTTTCGCCGAAGTCCGAATAGGATTCGGCGCGAACAGCGCCCGAGACCAGAAGGGCGTCGGTGAGGTTGGCTTCAAGGTCGAGGTAGGCGCCCACGGCCGTGCGGTCTTCCTCAAGCTCGTTCTCCGGCCGGAAGCCAGGGAAGACCTGCGCGCCGGAAGCGGTCGGGCTGCCGTTCGGCAGGCGCACGCCGCCATTGCGGTAGGAGTCCGGTTCGCCCGCAACGATTTCATACGTTTCCTGGCGTGCTTCGGCGCCCCAGGCGACGTTGAGGGCCGACGCGAGGCCGTCCACATCGAAGCCTTTGACAAAGCCAATGTTAGCGACCAGCTGCGAGTGCTCGAAGCCGCCAGCGTCGAACGACGTGCCGGACGCGGTACCGAGGGACCGGTTCAGCGTGTCGACGATCTGGAATTCCATCTTGTTGGAGCCATAGCCGAGCGAGGCATCTGCCGCCCAGCCGGCCCAGTCGAAGCGCACCCCGCCAAGACCAGAATAGTCCGTGGTCGTTGGATTGATCTTCGGCAGGAAGCCGTTGGGATAGATCTGGATGACGTTGCGGTCGTCGAGCGCGCGGCGGAAGAAGCCGGCCGATGTGGTTTCGCGGTCCTGGAAGCTCGCCCAGCCGTAGAGCTCGGCGCCATTCTCGAGATCGAGCCCGGCATTGGCGAAGAGGCTCAGTTGTTCGAGTTCAGGCTCGCCTGTCCAGGCATTGAAGCGGCCGATGATCGCTTCCGCGGCAGGCTGGCTGCCGGGATATTGTGCGCGGAAGTCATAACCGGGGCGCTCGGTGCGGCCCTGATCCTTGTATTCGCCGGTGACGGTCAGGAAGCCGCCGTCGCCGAGTTCGAAGCCTTTCCAGCCGGCAACAGTATAAACGCGGCCATCGGTGCGCTCGCGCGTCACGTCGCGGCCCGGGTTAGGCACGCCGGCCGCGGTCGGCGGCGTGACGGGCGTCGTGTATTCGGTCTCGCGGAAACCGTAGCTCGCCGAGATCGCGCCGCCCTCGCTGGCATCGCGCAGGCGCACGTTGACCACGCCGGCAATGGCGTCCGAGCCGTAGAGCGCCGAGGCCCCGTCGCGCAGCACTTCCACGCCGCTGACGGCGAGGTTCGGGATTGTGTTAAGGTCAACCGCAGACGCGCCGCGGCCGATCGTGCCGTTGATGTTGACGAGCGAGGCTGTGTGGCGGCGCTTGCCGTTGACGAGAACCAGCGTCTGGTCGGGCGCGAGACCGCGCAGGGCGGCGGGACGCACCGAGTCCGTACCGTCGGCGAGGGCAGGGCGCGGGAAGTTCAGGGCGGGCAGGTTGACGGCCAGTGCCTGGTTGAGTTCGCTGACCCCGCCATTCTGGATTGCAGCTTCGGACACCACGTCCACCGCGGCTGCCGTATCGAGCGCCGAGCGGTCCGCCACGCGCGTGCCGATCGTTACGATCGTCTCGGTCCGGCGCAGCTCTTCTTCGGGCGCTGCGGCGTCTTGTGCCGATGCGGCGGATGCGTTGGCCGTCATGGCCACCGTCGCGGCTGCGGCAAGCAGGAGGTTCTTGAACTTCATCGTATCGGCTCCGGTCACTTAAACGCGGGGCCAGCCCGCAGGTTGTTGTAGTCTGTGTATCAGCGTAAGGTGGAGCGTTCGCGCGGAGCAACAACGCAGCGGGACTTAAGGCCCAATTTAGCCTTGCTCATGTTGCATAACAGTCACATTTTCGCATGTAAGGTGAGTTTTTGAGCATGAAACGCCGTCTGTGCCTGATTACGGGAGCCTCGGCCGGCATCGGCGCCGAGTTTGCCCGCCAGTATGCCGCTTTGGGGTGGAACCTGGTGCTGACGGCCCGGCGCGAGGACCGGCTTCAGGCGCTCGCCGATGAAGTGCGGGCTCGGAACAAAACTGAAGTGACGGTGATCGCCGAGGACCTCGCAGACCCCGCCGCGCCCGCCCGCCTCGTCGCCGCGCTCGCCTCCAAAGGCCTGGAGGTGGACGCGCTCGTCAACAATGCCGGGTATGGCCTGCCAGGCACGTTCTTCTCGACTTCGTGGGAGGATCAGGCCGCATTCCTACAGGTTCTCTACACCGCGCCGGTTGAACTCACCCATCGCCTGCTGGCCGGCATGGCGACGCGCAAGTTCGGGCGGATCATCAACGTCGCCTCACTGGCAGGATATGCGGCTGGCAGCGCCGGGCATACACTCTATGCCAGCGTCAAGGCGGGGATGATCAAGTTTTCCGAAAGCATCAACGCCGAATGCGAAGCGCTGGGTTATACGGATATTCATTGCACGGCGCTCTGCCCCGGCTTCACCTATAGCGAGTTCCACGACGTGAACGGCACGCGTGAAGCGACCAAGCAGATGCCGGCATGGCTCTGGATGGAGTCGGCTCCGGTCGTCGCCGCGGGGATCGAGGCGGTCAATCGCGGCCAGCCGGTTGTCGTCCCTGGCCCCGTCAACAAGACAATGGCGACCTTGACCCGCATCCTGCCTGAGCCGCTCGGCCGGGCAATGGTGCGCGCGCAATCCTCTCGCTATCGCCGGATGGACTGAGCGGCAAACAAAAACGGCCCCTCCGTTCAGAGGGGCCGCTTCAATTCAGTCCATATGCGAATTACCGAGCGGCAGGGCGGCCACGCCGGCGGATGGCCGGTTCGTCATCATTTTCTTCGTCAGCAACTTCGGCCGTCTCTTGGCCGGGGTTGTCTTCCATTATGGCTTCGTCTTGTTCGTCGGCGGCATCAACTTCGATTTCTGCGTCAAGTTCGGCTTCGTCTTCGAATTCTTCTTCGTAGACGTCCTCGTCCTCGATCTCTTCGGCTTCGATCTTGGCGCGGATGCGGTCCGCGGTCGGGGTCGTGTCTTCGGCCCGCCAGTCGCTGGCGCGGCGGCGCGGGACCACCTTGCTCTCGGTGGAGGCGCTGGCGGCCTGGCGGCGTTCGGCCACCACGGCGCGGGTCGTCTCGACGATGACCGGGCGTGCGGCCGCCGGCTGGACGGCTGCGGCGCCCGTGTTGAGCGACGTGTTGAGCGACGTGTTGAAGAAGAGCGACCAGTATTTCTCAAGCACGACCTTGCGGCTCTCAAGGCTGCGCAGACGTTTCACTTCCGAGTTTTTCGTCAGCTTGGCGCCTTCTATCTTGATACGGCGGGCGGCTTTCACGAATTGCACGTAGCCGTTGAAGCGGGTTGCGGCCGAGCGGTTCATCTCGAACTGGATCTCGCCCACGCCTTCACGCTGGCCATCTGCGCCATCGGAAAGGGAGTTGCGATACTTGTAAGTCATGAACGGCCATTCGAACTTCGAGAATTCGATCAGCGTGTTGCTCTCGATTTCGAGGTCCTTGTTCAGCGCGTAGCCGGAGAAGATGAAGGTGCGTCCCGACGGCTGGATGTCGATCACCGCCAGGCGGTGGCCGCCGGCCGTGCCGCGCTCAGCCTGCAGCCAGGTGCCTTCTATATAGTACTTGCCGAGGATCGCACGGCGCACCGCGTCGAACCTGAACAGGCTGGGGAAGATGGCCTCGGTCAGGGCCAGCCAGAAAACAACCAGCACCGTAACAGCGCCGCCAAGCGCGATCCAAAGGCCTATGCCGGGCCCGGCTGCATCGGCAACAGCCGTCAGCAGGGGGCGGCCAAACGCACATAGACCGGCAACGATGATCGCCGCCGAGGCTGTACTCGATACAAGCCTGAAACGTGAATAGGGGTTCATCCGGTGCCCATCTCCTTTAAGAAGTGTTTTGATATCGATAGGAATACTGCGCATCGTACGAACATTGCGTTAATAAATTGCCGGTTTACAAGGCTTTAAGAAAGGCTGAGAGGGTTAACAGATATGACCCGCACGTTAACTGCACGGCCTTTGCATCGGGGCGATGTTGCGCCGCACAAGGACGGACTCGCCAGCCGCCGCCGCGCGCCTATAATAGACTGTCACCATAAGCTTGGAGGAAACGGGGCATGGACGGCTTGAGCGGTTTTAACGATGTGGCCGATGTCCGCATGGCAGGCCTGGCTGAGGCCATGACGGAAGCGGTCGCCGCGGTCGACGCCTATGTGAACGCCGCCACATTGTCGGCCCGCGCCAGCCTGTCCCTGCCGAACGGCAAGCCGGACCGCGCCGCCTTCGAGCGCCATCAGCACCGCGCCCACGGTCTTGCCTGGGTTGCAACCTACCTCGAAACACTCCGCCAGACGGCCGGCTGGGCTGAGCGCCTCGAAGCTGAAGGCCAGTTCGGCGACGTCGAAGCGCTGCTCGCACAAGTGCTGTTCAGTGAATACTGCGCCCAACTCGTTGGCGGCATCCCGATGAACCAGGGCGAGATGGTTCGCCCCGCCGATCTCGGCTGTTCGGCTGCCGACATCCTGCTGCTGCAGGCGCCTGCGATCCAGCGTTTCATCGCCGAAGGCAAGACGCCTGAAGTGATGGCCGCCGCCGCAACCTTCCTGCCGGACGCGCTCTCGCGTCACTCGGTCGAGCGCACCGGCCTCGACGAGACGATGGAAATGGTGCGCGATCAGTTCGCCAAATTCTCGGCCACCCGGATCAAGCCCGTGGCGCATCAATGGCACCTCAAGAACGACTATATCCCGATGGACGTCGTCAACGAGATGGCAGAGCTCGGCGTCTTCGGCCTGACGATCCCGGAAGAATTCGGCGGCCTCGGCATGGGTAAGACGGCGATGTGCGTCGTCTCCGAAGAACTCTCGCGCGGCTATATCGGCACGGGCTCGCTTGGCACACGTTCGGAAATTGCAGCCGAGCTGATCCTCATCGGCGGCACCGAAGAGCAGAAGCAGAAATGGCTGCCAGCGATCGCCAGCGGCGAAATCCTGCCGACGGCCGTGTTCACCGAGCCCAACACGGGCTCTGACCTCGGCTCGCTGCGCACGCGCGCGGTAAAGTCCGCCGACGGAACAGAATATGTGGTGACCGGCAACAAGACCTGGATCACGCATCCGGTCCGCGCCGACCTGATGACACTGCTTGCGCGTACTGATCCGGCCACGAACAATTTCTCCGGCCTTTCGATGCTGCTCGCCGAGAAGCCGCGCGGCACCGACGAGCACCCGTTCCCGGCTGAAGGCATGACTGGCGGCGAGATCGAAGTGCTCGGCTACCGCGGCATGAAGGAATACGAGATCGGCTTTGATGCGTTTAAGGTGAAGGCCGAGAACCTGCTGGGCGGTGTCGAAGGCCAGGGCTTCAAGCACCTCATGGCGACGTTCGAGAGCGCCCGCATCCAGACGGCCGCCCGCGCCGTGGGCGTCGCGCAGAACGCCTTCGAGATCGGCCTGCGCTACGCGCTTGACCGTAACCAGTTCGGTCAGCCGATCTTCAATTTCCCGCGCGTCTCCAACAAGCTCGTCATGATGGCGGCTGAACTGATCGGCGTGCGCCAGCTGACCTATTTCTCGGCCCGCCAGAAGGATGATGGCAAGCGCTGCGACCTCGAAGCCGGTATGGCGAAACTGATCGCCGCGCGTGTTGCCTGGGCAGCTGCCGACAACTCCGTGCAGATCCACGGCGGCAACGGCTTTGCGCTCGAGTATCCGATCAGCCGATTGCTTCAGGATGCCCGTATCCTTAATATCTTCGAAGGCGCCGGTGAAGTTCAGGCGATGGTCATCGCCCGCCGCCTGATCGAAGGCGGGAACTGATCGGGGGCGCCGCGTGGCCAGCCGCGCGGCGCCCTGATTGCTTCCGGCGTCCAGTCAGCTGCGCGCCAGCGCGGCGAGGACAGAGACTAAACTGGCCCCTGGCAGGTGCCCGTCAGGCGCGCCGCGATGAGCCTGGTTGGCATGTACGCCGCCGGGCTCGACCACCTTCCAGGCATCTTCAAGCAGTTGCTGGTCGATCGCTCCGCGCCGGCCAAGCCTTTCGGCATTGCAGGTGGTTGATGGCGTGAGCGGACGGACCCGGTCGACACTGGCAAGCGCTACGCCGCCGCGTCGCGCCGTCCAAGACCGTGATGACCCATAACCGGATGGGCCGCGGATACCTCTCGGCGATCCTGCCCTTGGGCAAGTTCGTCGTCGCGCGATTACCGGCAAATGCGCCGGCGGCAGGCCGCATCTGGCGGCGCTGCGCTTTGCTCCGCTAGCGGATGATGCCGCCCAGCGGCGTCACATCCGCAGGTTCATGCTGGATGATGACCTTTGCGCCGACCGCCGCGCCGCGCGCTTCGAAAGCGGCCATCGAGCCGGCCGTATCGGCTTCATTGTTGTTGAAGCGCGGCACGCGGCTGAGCGTGCGGCTTTCGGTGCGGTGATAGAGGTCGCCGGTCAGCAGCACCGTTCCGGATTCGGGCATCTTCAGCTGCAGGGAGGTATGTCCTGGCGTGTGGCCCGGCGTCGCGAAAATCAGGACTGAGCCGTCGCCGAACACGTCATGTTCCGCGCCGATGATCTGGCGCTCCATCGGCTGGAACAGGGCGTAGTTGGCAGCCAGCGCCGGGTCGGCCGGCGGCGAGCCATCCGGCGGGAACATCGCGTCATACTCTTTCTGGTTCACCAGCCAGGTCGCCCCCTGCACCTGGTCCACCTGGCCGATATGGTCGAAGTGGCTGTGCGAGATCGACATGTAGGTGAGCTCCGAGGCCGCGACGCCGAGCGCGGCGAGCTGGTCGGTGATCGATTTCTCGACCGACACCGTGAAGATCTGCTGGGTGAAGGGCGCCCTGCCGACGAGTTGCGTCGGCAGGCCGAGATCCCAGAGCAGGCGCCCGTTCGGGTGGTTGATCAGGTAGCAGGTATTGGTGAACTCGTCGGCCTGGCCCGCGTAGTCGCCAGCGGTTGAGAAGGCGTCGAGGTCGGAGATGGAGATTTTGCCGCAATCAAGCACGTTGACGGTCAATGCCGGCGCCTCTGCCACTTCGGCGACTTGCGGCTCATCGGCCTCAACGGGCGCTGCGGCTTCTGTGGCGCAGGCGGCGAGCAGGACGGCGCTGAGTGGGGTCGTCCTGAGGAGGGCGAGACGCATGAGAGTTTCCTTCCCTTCTGGTTTTCACCGAAGTTAGTCTGGTTTGCCCGGTTCGGCCAGCGCATGCCCGGCGGCATCCGCGACGCGGTAGAAGCAGCTTTCGCGGCCCGTATGGCAGGCGCCGCCGGTCTGGCGGACTTTCAGGAGCAGCGCGTCCTGGTCGCAGTCGACCCGCACCTCGACGACCGCCTGCGTATGACCCGAGGTTTCGCCCTTCACCCAGAGCGCGCTGCGTGAGCGCGACCAGTAAGTGGCGCGGCCCGTTTCCAGCGTGAGACGCAGCGCCTCGGCATTCATCCAGGCGAGCATCAGCACCTCGCCGGTTTCCGCGTCCTGCGCGATCGCAGCGACGAGGCCGTCTGCATCGAATTTCGGGCGCAGCTCGCGCGTTTCGTCCTGGGCTGTGCCAGCGAGGGGAGGGAGGTAGTTGGTCATCGGCTGCTTATGACCGGGGCGGCGGGGGCTTGTCCATGCCTTCACCTTGCATAGCGCGCCGCGCGGGGGCAGATGAGCAGGCATGATACAGCGCATCCATATCGTGGAAGTCGGCCCGCGCGACGGGTTGCAAAATGACCCGGCGGACCTGAGCGTCAGCCAGAAGCTGGAGTTCATATCGCGCCTCGAGGCGGCAGGCGTGGTTCGCATGGAGTCGGGCAGTTTCGTCTCGCCGAAGGCGGTGCCGAAAATGGCGGATTCGGCCTTGGTGTTTGCGGGCCTGAAGCGCGGCGGGCGGGCGCGGCACATTGCTCTCGCGCTGAACGAGACGGGCGTGCGGCGCGCCATCGAGGCGAAGGCGGACGAGATCAATTTCGTGCTGGTTGCGGGCGAGGGCTTCGGCCGGCGCAACCAGGGCATGAGCCCGCAGGAGAGCGCCGACATGCTGGCGAAATGCGCGCCGCTGGTGCACGAGGCGGGGCTGCCCCTCTCGGCCACGATCTCGGTGGCGTTCGGGGACCCGTATGACGGGGATGTCGATATCGGGGTCGTTGGCAATCTGGCCGCGCAGGCGCAGCGGGCGGGGATTGCGGAGCTCGGTCTCGGCGACACGATCGGCGCGGCAACGCCCTGGCATGTGCGCCGCGTGATCGACCGTGTACGGACCGAGGCGCCGGACGTTGCGCTGCGGCTGCACTTCCACGACACGCGCGGGGCGGGGCTTGCCAACGTGTTCGCGGCGGTGGACGCGGGCGTCGATGTGATCGACGCGAGCTGCGGCGGCATCGGCGGCTGCCCGTTTGCGCCGGGGGCGACGGGGAATGTGGCGACGGAGGACGTGGTCTGGATGCTGGAGCGCGCAGGCTTCGAGACCGGGATCGACCTTGGGCGGATGATCGAGACGGCGCGCTGGCTTGAGGGCGCGCTGGGGCATGGCGTGTCGTCGGCGCTCAGCCGGGCGGGCGCTTTCCCGCGCAACTGATGCTGCGCGGGAAAGTTATGTTCGGTTCAGGGCGCCGGGCAGTTTCCCGACCACTGGACATAGATGCCGAACACTTCGTTCGAGGGCGTGGTGTAGTCTACCAGCAGCGGCTTGTTTGCAGCGGCGGCGCGCTCGAGCGTATCGAGAATGCGAGTCCATTTCAAAGTTTCAGCCGCCGTGGGCAGTGGGAGCGGCGCCCCGGGCGGAATGTAGCGGATCTTGTCGGCTTCGAAGTTGAACTGCTGGTCGCCGCTTGGCGTGATCAGCGTGAAGGCGGTGGAGAAGTTCGTGGGCGACTGCGTATTGTAGGTCTGGTGGCGGATGCACCCGGCGAGGCGGGCCTGGGTGACGGGCGCGGCCTCGGGCACCTTGGGCAACTTGGGTCCTGGAACCTTGGGGATGGGCTTGATCACGGGTGGAGGGCCATCGCCCTGCGCAGCGGCGGGCAGGGCGGCAAGGCCTGTGGCGGCGGCGAGCAGCAGCCCGGCAGTCAGGTATTTCATGGCAGTGTCCCTCTGGTTGCGCCCCCGGCGTGAGGGGGAGTGTAGCGGCGCCGCGCGGAAGGGGAAGGGGGAGCGCGCCGGACCTTGCGAGGGACGGGGCGGACGCAGTAGACCGCGCCGAGCCCCGCGGAGCTGCGCCATGAGTGAGACGTTCGATTGCGTGACCTGCGGCGCGTGCTGTTTCAGCAAGAACCCGCGTTATCTCGTGCTGCTGCCGGAGGATGCCGGGCGGCGCCTGCCTCAGACAAGCCTCTTCGAGCATGAGGGGCGCACCTATGTCGATTACAGATGCGGGCACTGCGTGCACCTGCAGCTGGGCGGTGGCCAGGCGGTCTGCGCGGTTTACGAGGACCGCCCTGAGGCGTGCCGCGCGTTCCGGGCGGGGAGTTTCGAGTGCATGAAAGCACGGCGCGCGAACGGGATCCTTGGCGCGAACGTGCACACCCAGTCCTAGTCGGCTTTTGGCTTTGGCGCATAGGGGCCGTGAGCGTAGCTGACGATGCGGGAAATGCGCCAGGCGTCGCCCGCCTGATGCCAGACGTGGAGGAAGCGGGCGACGCCGTGGGGCGCGTCTGCGCCAACGTTCGTGAAGGTGTGCAGGCCGGTCTCGATTGCGCCGTATCCGGGCACGGGCCAGACTTCGAGCGTGCCGGGCAAAAGCTGGCGCGTGAAATTGTTGCAGACGTTGTTTTTCACGGCCTCGACCGTGGCCGCGCGGCCGACCGAGAGGCCGGCCTGATCGTGGTAGAATTCCAGGCCTTCCTCGACATAGGCGCCAAAGCCGTCGCCGTCGCAGGCATTGAACGCGGCGAAAATGGCGGCGTCCTTCTCCGCGATCAGCGCCGTGAGGGAAGGGTCTGCAGGTGCGTATGCGGACGTGGGATGAGGTTCGGGCGGCGCGGCGCAGGCGGCGAGCGCGAGCAGGGCGAAGGTGGCCGGTCGGCGAAGCGTCATTGCGTTAGTGATCATCAATGGTTTGCGTTCGTCTCTGGGAGGCCAGCCAAGTGCGAAGGGTAAGGGGTTTGAGGTCAATCTATCGCCTCACGTTTGCGTCCGTCGGCGGACAGATATAGCTCGCCGCCCTTTTCCATGAACTCGGCGCTTTTGGCTTTCATGCCATCTTCCGCTTCGCGGGATTGGCGCTCGAGGTCGGCGCGCTCATTCTCTGAGAGGCCGGCGGCATAGTCGCGCACTTCCGCGGTGATTTTCATGCTGCAGAATTTCGGGCCACACATGGAGCAGAAGTGGGCGGTCTTGTGGGCCTCTTTCGGCAGGGTCTGGTCGTGGAAGTCGCGCGCGGTTTCGGGGTCGAGGGCGAGGTTGAACTGATCTTCCCAGCGGAATTCGAAACGGGCCCTTGAGAGCGCGTCGTCGCGCAGCTGCGCGGCGGGGTGGCCCTTGGCGAGGTCGGCGGCATGGGCGGCGATGCGGTAGGTGATGACGCCGACTTTTACGTCGTTACGGTCCGGCAGGCCGAGGTGTTCCTTGGGCGTGACGTAGCAGAGCATGGACGTGCCGAACCAGCCGATCATGGCGGCGCCGATACCGGAGGTGATGTGGTCATAGCCGGGGGCGATGTCCGTCACGAGAGGCCCGAGCGTGTAGAAGGGCGCCTCGCCGCAGAGGGCGAGCTGCTTGTCCATGTTGATCTTGATCTTGTGCATCGGCACATGGCCGGGGCCTTCGATCATGACCTGGCAGCCTTTGGCATGGGCGACCTTCGTCAGCTCACCGAGCGTTTCGAGTTCGGCGAACTGGGCGGCGTCGTTGGCGTCCGCGATGGCGCCGGGGCGCAGGCCGTCACCCAATGAGAAGGAGACATCATACCGGCGCATGATGTCGCAGATCTCGCCGAAATGTTCGTACAGGAACGATTCCCTGTGATGGGCGAGCATCCATTTCGCCATGATCGAGCCGCCGCGCGAGACAATGCCGCAGACGCGCCTGGCGGTGAGGTGAATATAGGCGAGGCGGACGCCGGCATGGATGGTGAAATAGTCGACGCCTTGCTCGGCCTGCTCGATGAGGGTGTCGCGGAAGACCTCCCAGGTGAGGTCCTCAGCGACGCCGTTCACTTTTTCGAGCGCCTGGTAGATCGGCACAGTGCCAATCGGAACGGGGGAGTTGCGCAGGATCCATTCGCGGGTGTTGTGGATGTTGCGGCCCGTTGAGAGGTCCATGACATTGTCGGCGCCCCAGCGGATGGCCCAGACCATCTTCTCGACTTCTTCCTCGATGGAGGAGGCGACCGCCGAGTTGCCGATATTGGCGTTGATCTTGACGAGGAAGTTGCGGCCGATGATCTGCGGCTCAAGCTCGGCATGGTTTATGTTGGCCGGGATGATCGCGCGGCCGCGGGCAATCTCTGAACGGACGAATTCGGGCGTGATGTGTTCGGGGATGTCGGCGCCGAAGGACTGGCCCCCTGCGATCGCGGCGGCGGCGGTTTCGAGGGCTTGCCGGCGGCCGAGGTTTTCGCGCTCGGCGACGTAGATCATCTCCTTGGTGATGATGCCGGCCCTGGCAAACTCGTATTGCGTGACGGGGGCATCGCCGAGGCCCCGCAGGGGGCGGTGCTTGACGGGGAATTCACGGGTGAGGTGCTTGCCGGCGGCGAAGCCGTTGTCTTCCGGGCGCACGTCGCGGCCTTCGTACTCCTCGAGATTGCCGCGCTCCATGAGCCAGGCGCGGCGGGCGCGGGGCAGGCCCGCTTCAACATCGATGGCGACGGCCGCGTCCGAGTATGGGCCGGATGTGTCGTAGACGCGGACGGCGGGTTCGTTCGCGGACGGATGAAGATCGATCTCGCGGTGCGGTACGGCGAGGCCAGGCGCAGGGTGCGTGTAGACCTTGCGGCTGGCGGGCAGCGGGCCGGTCGTGACGGCGCGGGGGGTGAATTCGCCGGGCTTGGTGGGGGTGTTCATGACGCGAGACCTTTGACTTGTTCGGGCGTGAGTTCGATCCAGAGCGTGTCGGCCTGGGCGAGGAGGGCGCCGTCTGCGTCGTGCAGGGCGGTGCCGGCGAAGTGTTTGCGGCCATCGCTCCTTACGTGCCAGGCATGGACGATGACGGGCGCGTGAGCGGGGACGGGGCGATGCAGCGCGGCGGTCATTTCGCCGAGCAGGTAGGTGGTGGCCGAGACGGGAAGGGCGAAGCCGCCGGGGCAATCGAGCGCGGCCCAGAGATATTCGGGGCGCACGAAACCGTCCGGGCCGCAGACGTTCCGATGGGGTGTCCATACAGAGGCCGCGTCGGTGTCGCCCAGGCGGCCGCAATAAATGTGCAGGCCTTCACCGGGGGCGCGGTTGCGTCCGCAGACGAAGCAGGTGGACGTTCCGCCGGCGCCGAAGGCGGTGGGCCGCGTGGCGGCGTCGCGGGCGGCGGCGAGCGATGGGGCCGGAGGCGGGGTCAGCGTGGCCGCGCCGGGGCGGGCAGCGAGGATGCGCTTGTCGCCGCGGCGCGCCTCGATCACATCGCCTGCGCGCGAGACCGAGAGCGGCGCGGCGAGGGGGATGGGCGCGAGGACGCGCACGGTGCGGGGCACGGCGTCGTAGCCGGCGAGGAGGCCCGCCGCGTAGCCGCCATTGCCGGACGCCGGGGGCCCGTTGAAGGTTGCTGCAATCGTGATTTCGCCTGACGGCTGCATGTCGTTTCTCCGTCCCTCGCGCCGGCATGACCCGGATCAGGTTCAAAGGGTAACTCTCAGCCCGGCCCCATGCCGGACACCCCTCGGATGGCATAAGTTCTAGTCTTTTCGCGGCGGCTTGGAAAGCTGGCGGTCAGCGTCCGGTTTTCGGCAGCAAGAGGCCGGGCTCGGCCTGAGGTCGACGGGTCGGACCTGCTCGAGGGCGTCAAGGCGGGGTGGTCGAGCGCGCTGGCCCGGCTGGGCCGCGCGTTCGTGAGCGCCTGATCCGTGCGCACACAAATTTGGCGCTCATCGGCGCCGGCGTTCGCAGAAGGCGAGGAGGGCTTGCTCGAAGTTCTATCCGGGCGGGCTTGCAGAGGCTCGGGCGCCGAGAATTTCTGTCGTCAGCCGATGCGGGCCTTGGTCTCCGGCGTCCAGCCGACGAGGACCTCGCCGTCCAGTTCGATGATTGGGCGCTTGATCAGCGTGGGGTTACCGAGCAGCAGGCCTTCGAGGCTTGAGCCGCTGGCGCGCGCCTTGTCTTCATCGGAGAGGCCCCGCCAGGTGGTCGAGGCGCGGTTGACGAGCTTGCCGCCGACGGCTTTCAGCCAGCCCGGAACCTTGCCGGGAAGATCCGCCTCGGTACGGATGTCCACGAACTCGGGCGCCTGGCCCGCCGCTTCGAGTTCGGCGAGCGCTTTCTTGCAGGTGTCGCAATTCTTCAGGCCGAAAAGCTTCAGGGTCATGGCGCTCGTTCCTGCTATGGCGAGGCGTGCAGATGTGGCCCGTACCGGCGAAGCGCAACCAGGTGTCCGACGGATTTGTGCGAGCCGCCCGTTCAGTCTATCGCGGCGACCCAAAACCGGGATCTGGAGGGAACGATGAAGCGCGTGCTGCTTATGATGGTTGCCGCAACGCTCAGCCTTGCCGGCTGCGGCGGGGGTGGCCCGGATCCTGTCCCTGCCACGCCGCCGCCGGTATCACCTCCACCCCCACCCCCACCCCACCCCCACCTCCTCCTCCTCCTCCACCCCCGCCTCCACCTCCGGCGCCCGATTTCAGCGCCGTCGGCGCCCGGGTGAACGCGGAGCCGCTGGCCAATATCGCGGTCCTTGTCGGGGATGAGACGGGTGTCCTGTTCCGGCATGAGAAGGGGGCGATGAAGACCGACCGGACCGTGCTGATCGCGTCGGCGTCGAAGCTGGTTTTCGCTGTGACCGCCTGGACGCTGGTAGAGCGGGGAGAGCTGTCGCGGACGAGCCGCCCGCAGGATCATATTGCATTCTGGACATCGGTTTCCGGCGACGGCCGCTCAGCGGTCACGCTGGACCAGCTGCTCAGTTTCAGATCCGGTTTCAACATCAGTACGCCGCCGAGCTGTGTCGGAAGCTCGGCTTTCACTCTGTCGGCCTGTGTGCAGCAGGTCTACAATCAGGGCCTCGATACGCTTCCGGGCGCTGTCTACTACTACGGCTCCGAGCACATGCAGATTGCCGCGTTGATGATCTCGAACCTGCGGGGCAAGAGCGTCGACGCCGTGATGCGCGAGTTGATCTTCGATCCGCTCGGCATCAGCGCGGCGACGCAGTACCCGCCCGGGTTGGGAGAGAATGCGATCTATGCCGGATCAATGCGGTCAAACGGCGAGGACTACGCGAAACTTCTCACGGCGATTCTCAAGGGGGATGTGATTCGCGACCGTGCCGGCTTCCTTGAGGATCGCACCAACGGCATCCTGATGTTCCGCCCCCCGGGAATTGAGGCCAACGGGCTTGATTGGCATTACGGGTTCGGATTTTGGAAAGAGTGCGACGTGCGGCCCTATGCTCCCGCCTGCGATGCTGCGCCGGTGATTTCCTCGCCGGGCGCCTTCGGCTTCACGCCATGGATTGATTTTGACAATCGCTACTGGGGCATCGTGGTGATCGAGGAAATCAGCGCGGGCACCGGTTCGGAGACGGGACCGGCGACCATCAGCGTCGGGCTGGAGCAGCAATTGCAACCGCTGATCGAGACGGCGCTGGGCCGGTGACGCGCGAGGCTCAGGCGGAGTCGTCGACGAAGACCTCGCCGGAGAGATCATCGAGACGGCCTTGCAGGTGAGCACGCACGTCCTCGACGGCCTGGTTGTAAACGCCCGGTCCGATCAGCGCGGTCATCCGGTCGACGATTTCGCCGGCGCGGAAATCGCTCAGGGTTTCGTCGAAATCGCGCGCGAACATCGTCTGCACCTGGCCGATCAGACGCTCGCGGCGCTCGGGCGATAGCTTCAGCGGTTTCACGAGCGGCCGGTGGCGCGCACGACGCCGACGATGGGGCCCATGTCGAGACCGGTTTCGTTGCGCTCCAGCGCTGGGGCGTAGACCTTGGAGACGGCGCCATCGAGGTAGAGGGCGTTGGGGGCGCCGAGTTCGTCGCGGAACAGGCGGGCAAAGGAGTGGAAGTTCACCGGCGCATCGCTGATGACGAACCAGACGCGGCGGCCATCGGCGCTGACGCCGACGCCGTTGCGGCGGCGCACGCTGGAGCCTTCCGGGTTGAGGATCGGGTGAAGCTCGCCGCCGACCACGAGCATCGGGCCGGACTGGGTGGCAAAGCGCGGCGGATCGTCTGCGAACTCGGCGTCATAGGCGAGGGTTTCCGTAACGCCGGCGGCGCCGTCCTCGATCCAGAACACGCCATTGGGCAGCATGCCGAAATTGCCGGGGCCCGCAGTCTTGACAAGGCCCATCTCGGCTTCTTCTTCCTCGACATAAAGGCCGACCGGGCGGCGGTCTTCGTGGTACATGCCGGCGTTCATGGCGAAGACGAGGTGTCCGCCTTTTGAGGCGAGATGGTTGGCCAGCCGGTCGAACTGGCCGAAAGGCGCGCCGGTATCGTCGCGCAGAAAGAGGCGGATGTCGTCGGACGCCGGGTCAAAGCTGCAGATGAGATAGGGCACGGCTTCGAACAGGCGGGTCTCGCAGGGGCCTTCGGGCTCGCCCGTACAGGTTGCCAGCAGGCCGCCGCAGAGGGCGAGGAGGGCATTGCGCCAGCGCATAGGTTTCAGGTTAGTCATGCGAGCCGAAACCCGCAACCTCGGTGCCTGCAGGAGGCTGTGAGATCTGCGGCATTGTTGCGTGCAAAGGCTTTTGTGGGCGGACGCGTCATTTTCCGTCTCGCGGGCGGTGTTGGTATCGTATAACTGCGCAGGGCCGCGTGGCCCAGCTGTGTCCGTTTGAGGATTGATGATGCCCGAGTACAAGAATCAGCCAGCGGCCGTTGCCCTGGACGGGCGCAATTCGCTGCTCCAGTTCACGGTGATGGTGTCGGGCCGCAGCGAACCGGCGGAGGTGATGGCTTATGCCGTCGAACGCGGCTGGCTGGACGCGGACGGCAACATCACGCCGGCAGGAATCGAGTTGGAAAAGGCCCTGGCCGACCAGTCGGGCACGCGCTCGGCCTTCGGGAACAGCTGAGCGGGGCTTGGCACCAAAAGGAGATACCGGTGATGGCTGAACACTTTGAACGCCATCGTCAGGCCTGGACGACAGACGAAGTGCAAAAGCTGCACCTGCTGGCGGGCAAGGGCATGAGCCTGAAAGCCATCAGCAAAGCGATGACCCGCAGCGAGGAATCGATTCAGACGCGGGCGAAGATCGACAAGCTGAAGATTTCGAAGATGCGGTAGGGAGCTATCAAGCTCCTGCTTCGCCGCTCGCCAGCGCTTCGCGGCGCTTTTCGGCGGCGGATTTCTTGACGCTTTCGGAGCGCAGCTGGCCGCAGGCGGCGAGGATGTCGCGGCCGCGGGGGGTGCGGATGGGGGAGGCGTAGCCGGCGCGGTTGAGGATTTCCGCGAAGGCTTCGATGGTTTCCCAGCTGGAGCATTCATACGGGCTGCCCGGCCAGGGATTGAACGGGATCAGGTTGATCTTCGCCGGCACACCCTTCAGCACGCGGACGAGATCGTGCGCTTCGGCCACGGTGTCATTGACGCCTTTCAGCATCACATATTCGAACGTCACCTTGCGGGAATTGCCGAGGCTCGGATAGGCGGAGATGGCGGCCATCAATTCGGCGAGGTTGTACTTCCTGTTGATCGGCACGAGTTCATTGCGCAGGTCGTCATTCGTCGCGTGCAATGAGATCGCGAGCATCGCATTCGTCCGTGTGCCGAGTTCCGCGATCTTGGGGGCAACGCCGGCGGTTGAGACGGTGATGCGGCGGCGGCCGATGGCGATGCCATCCCCGTCCGAGATCGTGTCGATCGCTTCGGCCACGTTATCCAGGTTATAGAGCGGCTCGCCCATGCCCATGAACACGATGTTTGTCAGCAGGCGGCCTTCCTCGGCGCTCGGCCACTCGTCGAGGGCGTCGCGGGTGATGAGCACCTGCTGGACGATCTCGGCGGCGGTGAGGTTGCGCACAAGGGCCTGCGTGCCGGTATGGCAGAAAGTGCAGTTCAGCGTGCAGCCAACCTGCGACGAGACGCAAAGGGCGCCTGCCTTGCCGACATCCGGGATATAGACGCTTTCGCCTTCGACCCCGGGGGCAAAGCGCGTCAGCCATTTCTGGGTGCCGTCTTTCGAGACCTGGTGATCGGTGATCTCGGGCCGGTCGATGAAATAGGCATCCGCCAGTCTTGTCCGCAGGTCCTTCGCAATGTCGGTCATCACCGAGAAATCACGGGCACCGAAATGGTGAATCCAGCGGCGCAGCTGCTTGGCGCGCATGCCGGCCTGTTTGGGGTCGAGCCCAAGGCTTTCCATCTCGGCCCGGAGCGCCGGGATGGACAGGCCTGCCAGCGATTTAGGGCCGGGCACCGGCGCGGGGCGCCGTGAAAGATCAAGGGTCTGGGACATTGGCGGTCCTATAGCATGGACGCGGGATCAGGGAAAATGCGGGCGCACATGGACGTTATGTAAGGGGGAATTTCTTGCCTTCAGCCTTCATTCCCTTACGAAATCGCGGGTAAAGGCCTGCGTATTGGCGTATACGCGTCCGAGTTGCCGCATGAGCGGCCCATCAAGTTCATGACAAGGAAGATACCTCATGAAGAAGTCACTGATCCTCGTCGCAGCCATGGTCCTGCCGATGACCCTTCAGGCCTGCCAATCGGGCCCGAGCCAGCGCGTGCTGATCGGCACCGCAGCGGGCGCTATCGCGGGCGCCGGCCTGGGCACCATTGCCGGCGGTGATGACAAGCGCAACGCCGCCATCGGCGCTGTGGTGGGCGGTCTCGCCGGCGCAGCCGTCGGCGGTTACATGGACGAGCAACAGCGCAAGCTGGAAGAAGCCACCGCCGGCACCGGTATCGAAGTCGACCGCGTGGGCGATCAGATCCAGCTGACGATGCCGTCGAACGTGACCTTTGCGGTCAACAGCGCGACGATCCAGCCGGGCTTTTTCAAGGCGCTTGACGATGTTTCCGCAACACTCGTCCAGTACAACGACACGTCCGTCGACATCATCGGCCATGCCAGCTCCGACGGCGATGACGCCTACAACATGACCCTGTCGCAGCAGCGCGCCCAGTCCGTGCGGAACTACCTCGTCAGCAGGGGTACGCAGTCGGTCCGCATCAACGCCATCGGCATGGGCGAGACCCAGCCGATTGCCGATAACGCCACCGCCGAGGGCCGCGCTGCCAACCGCCGTGTTGAAATCCTGCTCACGCCGATCGTCGCGCCGTAATCCGCGCTCGCCCTCAGGGGCGGACCAAAATGAGCGGGCGGCAGTCGCAGGACTGCCGCCCGTTTGCGTCGAGGCCACAGGCCGGCGCTGATCTGCATCATGTTTTCCGCAGGAATTCGCGTATCGGTATATGGTGTTCCGAGGCAAAGCGGGGATCGTGGCGGCATGAACCAGATCACACCAAAGGTACGGGCGCAGGGCCCGTTCGCACGCAGTGCGCCATATGCCGGCCTGTTCCCGGAGTTCGTCCGCGGACTTTCCTGGCTTTACCTCAAAGCGACGGGCTGGCGGGTCGGCTCGGACTGGCCGGTGCAGATCCCGAAATCGGTCATCGTCGCGGCCCCGCACACCTCCAACTGGGACGGTCTGACGATGGTGGCAATTGCCGGCTGGTACCGGGTGAAGCTGAGCTGGATGGGCAAGGCGTCACTGGTGAAGGGGCCGCTGGGATGGCTGGTGAAGCGGTCCGGCTGCGTGCCGGTGGAGCGGTCCACGTCGCAGGACGTGGTGGAGCAGATGCGCAAGGCGTTTGCAGCCTCTCCCACCTTGCATCTTGCCGTGGCGCCGGAAGGCACCCGCAACGCCAATGCCAACTGGAAAACCGGCTTCTACCACATCGCCCGGTCCGCCGGCGTGCCGCTGATGATGGCGGTTTTGGACTACCGGACGAAAGTCATGCGGCTCGAGGGTCCGCTTGCGACGACCGATGACGCGGCGGCCGACATGAAGCGGGTACTCGCCTATTACGTGAACGCCGACGGCATGTTCCCGGACCGCTTCGTGCGGCCGGACTGGTAAAGCCTGGAGCCGGGTGCGATCTGAAGGGATCAGACTGCCGGCTCCAGAGTTGTGTTTTGCTGCGATGTCTTGGGCTCAACCGGTACCCACTTGAGCGGACATCGCTTTAGCGGCAAGCCTCGGCGGCCTTGTCGATGGCGCTCGCCGATCCGCTCAGCGAGAACTTGTAGGACACGGACGTGCCGCGCGCCGAGGTGGCCTCGACGGTCAGGCTGGCGCCCGAGCGCAGCGCCGAAACGATCGCCGGATCGTCGGCATTCTCGGCAAACAGCTCCGGTCCTGCTGGAAACAGCGTCCACGACGAGCGGCCGACCTTTGCCTTCGGGCTTGAGCCTTCCTTGAAGTTGAAGCCGGTCTTCAGGCTTGGCTGGTTGGCAGCCTTGCCGGACTTCCAGCTGGTCACATAGTACCAGACGGCGCCGTGGTCGGCGCGGGAAGGCGCTTTCGAGGTCGCCTCTGTCGCCGCGTAGCAGATCAGCTCGCCGCCCACAGTTTCGGTAAACACCGCCCAGTCCTTGAACCGGCCAACGGCTGTCTTTTCTGCCGAGGCGGGGGCCGCGAGCAGGAGCGCGGCGATCACGATCGCGAGAGCGCGCCGGGGCGCGCATATTTTATGTTGCGTTCTCAATATTTTATTCCCATAGTGAGTTGCAAGAAACCTAGTGGCAATCGCAGCCTGAGCGGGCCACGAGAAACACCTATAACGAGTGTAACTGGGATAATTTAACCGTCATGGTTGCTTTGCGCGCAAATAAGGCCGACAGTGGGTTCGTTCCAGCGGGAAAGGCCCGGCGCGTGTTCGACAAGACAGTCAGTACGGTTGATCCCGCCCAGCGCGAGCGGCATGCCGACTGCATGGCGGCGATTTCGGCGAACCGTTCGAAGGAAGCCTTTGCCGAATTGTTCGATTTCTATGCGCCGCGGATCAAGAGCTACATGCTGCGTCTCGGCGCGAGTGACTCCGAAGCCGAAGAGCTCGCGCAGGACGTTATGATCACGGTCTGGCAGAAGGCTGGCATGTATGACCGCAATCAGGCGTCCGTCTCGACCTGGATGTTCCGGATTGCCCGCAACCGCCGCATCGACGCGCAGCGTCGCCAACGCCGGCCGGAACTGACCGCCGACGATCCGATGCTGCGCCCGCCTGAGATTGAACAGCCGGACGCGCTGCTGGCGCGCGACCAGCTGGAAGGCATCGTGCGCTCCGAACTGGTGAAACTGCCGCTGGACCAGCTGCGCCTCCTTCAGGCGGCTTTCTATGACGGGCTTTCGCATTCTGAGATCGCGCGCGCCTTCAACCTGCCGCTCGGCACGGTGAAATCTCGCATCCGGCTGGCTTTCCTTCGCCTGAGAGGCGAATTGGAAGGGGGGACTTAACTCCGCGCCTGCAATCTGCGCCTCGTGGTCCTTGACCTTCGCGTAATCTCGTGGTCCTTGACCTTCGCTTAATCAGGACAATGTTGCTTAAAACACCGGAATTTTGCGATAACATGTCCTATACGCCCGCCAATTCCTTCAGTGAGCTCTATTCGGCCTATGCTGCCGGCTGCCTCGACCCCGCTTTTGCGCTGATGGTCGAGACGCAAAGCGTGCTGCGTCCCGGGATCGGCGACGCGGTGGCGAGCAGCGAGATGATCTCTGGCAGCCTCCTCGAAACCGCCCCCATGGCCGCGCTGAGCGGCGGCGCACTCGACCGGGCGCTGGCCGCCATCGATGCCCTGGGCGCTGATGAGACCGCTTCTGTGAAAGCGGGCCTCGCAGCAGGCGAAGCGATGGAAGAAGTGCTGGGCCTGCCGGAACCGCTTCGCGCTGCGGCGCTCGACGCGGTCGGCAAATCCGGCTGGCAGGTGATGGGGCGCGGCCTGAAACGGCTGAACCTGAATGCCGGCTCGCGGCTGGAGACCGAACTCTACAGGATTGCTCCCGGCGCCAGGATTCCGCGGCACTCCCACGCGGGCAGCGAATACACGCTCGTGGTCGCGGGCGGGTTTACCGACGAGCGCGGCAGCTATGGCCCGGGCGACGTGATCATCAACGGGCCGGACGATTGCCACCAGCCGGTCGGTGACGAAGGCGAAATCTGCTACGCCCTCGCCGTGCGCGACGGCGGCCTGCGCTTCACCGGCATGTTCGGCATCATCCAGCGGATGCTCGGGGCGCGCTGAGGCGCTCTACAGTCCGATCCTCAAGACCGCTTTCTGTCCGGACCCGGAACATATTTTCGGGGGGCGTCCGATCCGCCGGGCATGATGGGTCGGGGGGTGTGGCCGCCCATCGAGAGGTGGCGGTCATACATGACCAAGGCGCCCGCAAGGCTGACATTGATGCAGAACTTGGTCGGGATCTTCACGACGTGCGCGCAGCGCGCGAGGATTTCCGGCGAGAGGTTTCCCTTCTCGGGGCCGAGGATATAGGCCGCCTGCGGCGGATGCCGGAACGAGGGCAGCATGACCGCGTCGTCCGTCAGCTCGATCCCGACGAGCTGGCAGCCACGCGGCAGTTGCATCTCATCTACCGTGTCCCACTGGTAGAACGGGATCTGGTCCTCGCTCTTGGACGTGTCGGCCCAGTGGCCTTCCTTGATGTTCTTTGCAGCGCGGATCGAGAAGACGAAGCTCGCGCCGAAGGCGTGGCCCGTGCGCATCAGGGCGCCGAGGTTCATGGGCTTCGAGATCCGCTCGGCGCCGATGGCGAAGAAACCGCGCATGTCAGATCACTCCCAGGCCGAAACGAGCCGCGAGGACGAGCAGAAGCAGCAGGCCGGGCGCAACCAGCGCGACGCGGCGGGCGAGGGCGAGATGAGAGAGCGGCACCGGATACTCCGTGGACAGATGGCGCGCGTGATCGGTCTCCGGCGCCTTGCGCCCGGCCTCATAGATGGCGGTGCGGTAGCCGGCGTCCGTATGCTCGCCGCCGAATTTCGCGGCGAGCGCGCGGCGCAGGACGACGGACAAAAGGTAGCGCATCTGCGCGGCGAGCAGGATGGCGAAGGCCAGCAGCGCGGCGAGGACCCAGAACGCGATGATCACAGGAAGGTCGCAACCTCGAACCGGCCGCGCGAATCGGCGAGGCCGCGTTTGAGGCCTGAGGAGTTGAAACCCCAGGCGAGATCGCCGCTGGCTGAGACGGCGATCATGCCGCCATTGCCGCCGAGGCGTTTGACATCGTCGAGGGCGCCGTGGACGGCGGCTTCAAATGGCTGGTTGCCATAGCGGACGCGGGCCGAAACGTCGGCGGCGGCATTGGCGCGGATGAAGTATTCGCCAAGGCCAGTGCAGCTGACCGCGCAGCGCTCGTCCGCCCAGGTGCCGGCGCCGATGATCGGCGTGTCGCCGATACGGCCGGGGGTTTTCGAGAGCACGCCGCCGGTGGACGTGGCCGCGGCAAGGTCGCCATACTGGTCGAGCGCGACAGCGCCAACCGTTCCCATATTCGGGCGCATTTGCCACGCATCTTCCTGCACGGTGTCCTCGGCGACGGCGCCGTAATAGCTCCCCGGATCTTCGACACGGGCGAGGCCGGCGCTGGCGGCGAGATGGGCTGCTCCGGCGCCGACGAGCAGTACGTTGGGCGTGCGCTCCATCACAGCGCGGGCGGCCTGAACGGGGCTCTCGAACCCGACGAGCGCGCCGACCGCGCCGGCGCGGCGGGTGCGCCCGTCCATGATGGCGGCGTCGAGTTCCCAGACGCCGGCCGTGTTGGGGCTCGCGCCTCTGCCGGCGACATAGAGGCCGGAGGCTTCCAGGGCCGTCACCATCGCTTCGACCACGTCGAGCGCAGCCTCGCCGGCGGCGAGCCTTGAGGCCCCCTCAGTCAGCAGGCCGCTAATGTGCGCCTCTTCCTGGGCGTAGTTGCGCCCGAAGATCGGACCAGCGCCGCCATGCAGGGCCAGGGACCAGATTTTCGCCATCTCTTTTTGCCTCTTTCCCCTCGCGTCAGGCTTGGCGTGGGTGTGGCGCATGGCTACCGTCAGGGCAAGGAAACAACAAGTCAGGAAGGGAGCTCTCGCATGAAAGCCGTGCTGTCGAAAACCGTGGGTGGACCAGAAACGCTGGTGGTTGAGGACGTGCCTACGCCCGTGCCAGGCAAGGGCCAGGTGCTGATCCAGGTGAAGGCTTGCGGGGTGAACTTCCCGGACTCGCTGATGCTGCTCGACATGTACCAGTTCAAACCCGCGCGCCCGTTTGCGCCGGGCGGCGAAGTGGCAGGCATCGTCTCCGCCCTCGGCGAGGGCGTCAGCCACGTGAAGCCGGGTGACCGGGTGCTGGCCTCGGTCGGCACCGGAGGCATGGCAGAATATGCGCTGGCCGCGGCGCCGAGCGTGATGCCGATCCCGGACAACATGCCCTTTGATGAAGCCGCAGCCCTGATGATGACCTATGGCACGTCCTACTATGCTCTGAAGGACCGGGCGGACCCCAAGCCCGGCGAGAAGCTGCTGGTCCTGGGCGCGGCGGGCGGCGTCGGTATTGCGGCAGTGGAACTCGGCAAGGCGATGGGCCTTGAAGTGATCGCGGCGGCCTCGACGCAGGAGAAAGTAGATTTCTGCCTCTCGAAAGGCGCCGACAAGGGCCTCGTCTATGCGGCCGAACTCGACCGTGACGGCCAGAAGAAGTTCGCCGACGACATCAAGACCGTCTCCGGCGGCGGCGTCGATATCGTCTATGACGGTGTCGGCGGCAACTATGCCGAGCCGGCCGTGCGGGCGCTGAACTGGGAAGGGCGCTTCCTCGTGATCGGTTTCCCGGCCGGCATTCCGAAACTGCCGCTGAACCTGACACTGCTGAAAAGCTGCGACGTGCGCGGCGTCTTCTGGGGCGCGGCCGTTGCGCGTGATCCCAAAGCGCATGCGCAGAACGTCAAGGAGCTGTTCGAGCTCTACAAGTCGGGCAAGATCCGCCCGCACGTCTCGAACTCCTACCCGCTCGAGCGCGGCGGCGAAGCGATCCGTGAGCTGATGGACCGTAAGGCGACGGGCAAGGTTGTTGTGCTGATCTGAGGCAGCGCCCTGCCGGCTTCCCGGGAATGACCACAAACCTGATAGAAAAACCCCGCCGGATCGCTCCGGCGGGGTTTTGTCTGTGTAAAGACTGAAGCGGATTACGCGCGCTTGGCGTCGTCAACTTCTTCGAAGTCGGCGTCGACCACGCCGTCATCTTTGGCGCCGTCGGCTTCAGCCGCAGCGGTGCCAGCGGCGGCATAGATCGCTTCTCCGAGTTTCATGGCGGCGTTCATGAGCGACTGATGCTTGGCCTGGATGTCTACGGCGTTGTCGCCGGCCGCCGCCGTCTTTAGGTCGGTGATCGCTTTCTCGATCTCGCCCTTCACGGCGTCCGAGACTTTCGCGCCATGTTCGGCCAGTTGCTTTTCCGTCTGGTGGATCAGCGCTTCGGCGTGGTTCTTGGCTTCGACGAGTTCTCGGCGCGACTTGTCGGCGCTGGCATTGGCTTCGGCTTCGGCCATCATCTTCTTGATGTCTGCCTCCGACAGGCCGCCATCCGCCTGGATGGTGATCTGCTGTTCCTTGCCGGTCGCCTTGTCCTTGGCCGAGACCGACACGATGCCGTTGGCGTCGATGTCGAACGTCACCTCGATCTGTGGCAGCCCGCGCGGGGCGGGCGGCAGGCCTTCGAGGTTGAACTGGCCGAGCATCTTGTTGTCGGCCGCCATTTCGCGCTCGCCCTGGAACACCTTGATGGTCACAGCCGGCTGGTTGTCCTCGGCCGTCGAGAAGACCTGCGACTTCTTCGTCGGGATCGTCGTGTTGCGGTCGATCAGGCGCGTGAAGATTCCGCCGAGCGTTTCGATGCCGAGCGAGAGCGGGGTCACGTCGAGCAGGACAACGTCCTTGACGTCGCCTTGCAGCACGCCGCCCTGGATCGCGGCGCCGATCGCGACGACCTCGTCGGGATTGACGCCCTTGTGCGGCTCCTTGCCGAAGAATTTCTTCACGGCTTCCTGCACGGCGGGCATGCGGGTCATGCCGCCGACGAGGACGACTTCGTCAATGTCCGCCGCGGTCTTGCCGGCGTCCTTGAGGGCTTTCTGGCAAGGCTCGATGGTGCGCTTGACGAGATCTTCGACGAGGCCTTCGAACTTGGCGCGAGTCAGCTTGATGTTGAGGTGTTTCGGACCGGTGGCGTCTGCCGTGATGAAGGGCAGGTTCACTTCATACTGGCTGGTCGAGGACAGCTCTTTCTTGGCTTTCTCGGCCTCTTCCTTGAGACGCTGCAGCGCGAGCTTGTCGGTTTTCAGGTCGATGCCCTGTTCCTTCCTGAACTCGGACGCGAGGAAATCGACGATGCGGATGTCGAAGTCTTCGCCGCCGAGGAAGGTGTCGCCATTGGTGGAGAGCACTTCGAACACGCCGTCGCCGATCTCCAGAAGGGACACGTCAAACGTGCCGCCGCCAAGGTCATAAACCGCGATCGTCTTGTTGCCGGACTTGTCGAGGCCGTAGGCAAGCGCGGCCGCAGTTGGCTCGTTGATGATGCGCAGCACTTCGAGGCCGGCGATGCGGCCAGCGTCCTTGGTCGCCTGGCGCTGGGCGTCGTTGAAGTAGGCGGGGACCGTGATCACGGCCTGCGTGACTTTCGCGCCGAGATAGGCCTCAGCCGTTTCTTTCATTTTGGTAAGGATGAAGGCGGAGACTTCCTGAGGGGAATAGTCCTTGTCGCGGCCCTTGACCCAGGCGTCGCCGTTCGGCGCCCTGACGATGCCGAACGGGCTCATCGCCTTGTCCTTCTGCGCGGTCGGGTCATCGAACGTGCGCCCGATCAGGCGCTTGATGGCGTAGAAGGTGAAGTCGGGGTTGGTGACGCCTTGCCGGCGGGCCGGCTGGCCGATGAGGCGTTCGCCGCCTTCAGTGAAGGCGACGACCGACGGCGTGGTGCGGTTGCCCTCGGCGTTCTCGATGACTTTTGCCTCGCCGCCTTCCATGACGGCAACGCACGAATTGGTGGTGCCGAGGTCGATACCAATGATCTTGCTCATACTGTCTCTCTCTTCATTCAGCTGCCGTTCGCGGGGTTTGGGTTCGGTCTGCTCAGCAGCCCCGGCCGCCAATGGCTCTCTTCAAGTTACGTTTTGAGCGGTGAGGACGGCGGGTAGGCCGGTTCACCTGTTCGCTCGTCGATATGGTGAACCCTGGGCAGGGCTCAAGGGGGACATGCACATTTGGATAGGTCCGGTGCGCCTCGCCTTCCATGCCTGCATCGGACAGGAATCGTTGCAAACGGTTCTCAAATCGCTGCGCGAAGGTCGCCGCGCCGCCAGCGGCGGAAGGGGCCGCGAGACCAGTGTTCCACTGCGCGCCCTCGAAAGCGCGCCCGCCATTGCATATCTAGGGAGCAGCAACAAAAGGATACACCGCCATGAAGTATGCAAAACTCGGACATACCGGTCTCGTCGTCTCGAAACTCTGCCTCGGCACGATGACGTTCGGAGGCGATGGCGGGATCTGGAAGTTCATCGGCAAGCAACAGCAGGAAGAAGCCGACGCGCTGGTGCGGGCGGCGTCTGATGCGGGGATCAATTTCTTCGACACCGCGGACGTCTATTCGGCGGGCCGGTCGGAAGAGATTCTCGGGCAGGCGATCCGCAATACCAAGCTGGCGCGCGACGAGATCGTGGTTGCGACGAAAGTCTTCGGCCGCGTCTCCATGCGGGTGGCGGAAGGGGCAGGCGCAGCCGAGACGGCCGAAGCCGAACGCCGCGAGACGCGCGCGCGCAACATTTCCGGCCTCTCGCGCAAGCATATCTTTGACGGCGTGGACGCCAGCCTCGCGCGGCTCGGGCTCGACTATATCGACCTCTACCAGGTGCACGGCACGGACCCGCTGACACCGATCGAGGAGACCGTGGAGGCGCTCGACGCCGTCGTGCGCTCCGGCAAGGTGCGCTATGTCGGCCTTTGCAACATGCCGGCCTGGCTGATCATGAAGGCGGTGGCCTATGCCGAAAAGCGCGGCCTCGCCCGGTTCGAGAGCTGCCAGATGTATTATTCCATCGCCGGCCGCGAGCTCGAGCGCGAAGTGGTGCCGATGGCGAAGGACCAGAACCTTGCGATCCTGCCCTGGAGCCCGCTCGCCGGCGGGTTCCTGTCCGGCAAGTTCACGCGCGACGGGGCCGGGCCGAACGATGCGCGCCGGACCATCTTCGACTTCCCGCCTGTGGACAAGGAGAAGGGTTTCAACATCATCGACGTGATGCGGGAGACCGCCGCCAAGAAGGGCGCGACCGTGCCGCAGGTGGCGCTTGGCTGGCTGCTGCACCAGCGCCATGTCACCAGCGTGATCATAGGCGCACGGACGATGGAGCAGCTCGCCGACAATCTGGGCGCCGTCGACGTGGCACTCGATGCGGCCGACCTTACGGCGCTGGACGCGGTCTCGGCGCCCGCGCCCGAGTATCCGGGCTGGATGGTGGACCGGCAGGGCATGGACCGGCGCGGGCAGGTCTGACCCGCCGGATGAGGAAATCTTAAACCTGCGCTGCTAGCGTCAATCCCAAAGGCGAAACAAGAAGCCAGCAGGTGATGTGATGCAGGTGTGGATGGCGGGGCTCGCCGGACAGGGCGTCTATCTGGCGGCGCTTACGGCTGTGTTTACCTTGCTCGCCTTCCTGTCGCGCGGGCGCGAGGCCTTTCGCTGGCCGAAGACGCTGCGCCAGAGCGCCGTAACGAATTTCCTGATCCTGCAGTTCGCAAGCCTCAACGGCGCGCTTTACCTCGTGCTGATCGCGCCGCTGGCGGCGGGCTATGTCTGGCTCGGCCTGCCGGCGCTGGACGCGTCCGCGTGGGACGGTGTGCCGCTTGTTGTGAAGGCGCTTGCTGCGCTGCTGGTCTATGATTTCAGTCTCTACTGGGTGCACCGGATGCTTCACACCAGCGTCCTCTGGCCCGCCCATGCGGTGCATCACTAAGATCCCGAGCTGCACTTCCTGTCCTGGTCGCGCGGACATTTCACCGAGCAGTTCGTGATCGCCGCCTGCCTCGTGTTCACCTCGTCCTGGATGGGGTTCCGGCTCGAGGAAATCGCCGGGCTCGCACTGATCAAGGGGCTGCACCAGTACTACGTCCATTCGAAGCTGGACTGGGATCACGGCATTTTCCGCGACGTGCTGGTCTCGCCGCAGTTCCATCGCTGGCACCATGCGAATGTGCCCGAGGCTCATGACAAGAACTTCGCCTCGATCTTCCCGGTCTTCGACCGGATGTTCGGGACCAACTACAATCCCGGCTCAGCCATCGATGTGCCGACGGGGATCGCCGACGCGCCGCCGAACGACTTCCTGACGCAGACGCTTTATCCTTTCCGAAGGTGGGCAGCGATGCTGCAGGCGCGCAAGACCGGCCTCCAGGCGCCTTAGGCTGGCAACGCCGCCGGCTTTGAGGCAGGATAAGCCCCAATTGCTTCTGGAGCCTGATCTATGCGCCTTCGTCTTGTTCCTGCCCTCATGATGCTGGCGCTGGCCGGTTGTGGCAAACCTGCCTCCGAAAAAGCAGCCCAACCGGACCCGGCGGCTGAACAGGCTGAAGCGGCCGATACAGGCGAGCGTTCGCTCGAAATGATCTGGATGGCTTCGGGGTTCGAGCAGCCGGAAGGCGCAGCCCTCGCGCCGGATGGCGGATACTTCATTTCGAATATCGGCCCGGGCGACCCCGCCGATCTGGACGGCAACGGCCACATCTCGAAGCTGAACGCGGATGGTAGTGTGGCGGCCGCGAAGTTTGCGGAAGGTCTCGACGCCCCGGCTGGCCTCGCGGTGCATGAGGGCGTGCTTTATGCTGCCGACCGGGACGGCGTGGCGATGTTCGACGCTTCGACGGGTGCGCCGGGAGGCAAGGTGCTGATCGAGGGCGCCGGCTTCCTGAACGACATGACGGTCTGGAAGGGTGACGTGCTCGTCTCCGATTCCGGCACCGCCACGATCCACAAGATTACGCCGGAAGGCGCTTCGGTGTTTGCAACGAATGCGGCCTGGGACGGCATCAACGGCATCCTGGGGGATGGCGACCGGCTGCTGATTGCGACAATGACCGAAGGCAAGCTGATTGGCCTCGACAGCGCCAGCGCGGAAACGCTGATCGCCGCCGGCATGAAGGATGCGGACGGGATCGGCCTGATACCGGGCGGCGGGTACCTCGTATCGAGCTGGCCGGGCGAGATTCACCATGTCAGTCCCGGCGGCGTGGTCAGTCTGCTGATGGATACCAAGGCAGACGGCATCCTGCAGAACGACCTGTCCGTGTTCGGCGACGTGGTGATCGTTCCGAACTGGGAGCCGGGGACGGTTACAGCGTGGAAGATCACAAACCCCTGAACTGAGGATGCGACGCGATGTCCGGGACTGCACCTCTTGCCGAGCCCGTCCGCTCGCCCACCTCTGACTGAGAGGGGAACGACATGGCCTTCGACCAGAATTACCAGCCCAGCGTGCAGCTGCGCCACACGCCGAAGGACGGATCGGACCGCGTCGCCTACGCGCTGACCAAGATGCTGCGCTTCCTTGCGGACACCTTCTTCCGCAAACGTTATGGACACCGCGCCGTGGTGCTGGAAACGGTGGCGGCCGTTCCCGGGATGGTCGGCGGGATGCTGAACCACCTGAAAAGCCTGCGCCGGTTCGAGGATGATCGCGGCTGGATCCACACGTTGCTCGACGAGGCCGAGAACGAGCGGATGCACCTGATGACGTTCATTGCCGTGGCGCATCCCAACGGGTTCGAGCGCGCGCTGATCATCTTTGCGCAAGGCGTGTTCTTCAACGCCTTCTTCCTGCTCTACCTGTTTGCCCCGCGCACTGCGCATCGGCTGGTTGGGTATTTCGAGGAAGAGGCGGTCGTCAGCTACACAGCTTACCTGAACGAGATCGATGCCGGGCGATTGCCGAACCCGCCCGCTCCGCAAGTCGCAATCGACTACTGGAAGCTGCCGGCGAACGCCACACTCCGCGATGTCGTGATCGTTGTGCGCGCGGACGAAGCGGGCCACCGCGATGTGAACCATGCATTCGCGGACGATCTGCGGACACGCCGCCATGGCTCGCAGACCGCGTCGCCGGGCAAGAAGAGTGAGCTGGCGCCCTAGCGCCTAGTTCGCCTGCCCGAGGCTCACAGCCACCATCGCGGCGCGAAGCGTGCGCTCCCCGATGCGCCAGCCGGGCTGGAAGAGCTGGGCTATGGTTCCGGCTGGATGGGGCGACGGAATTTGCGCGACAGCCTGATGGACGTTCGGATCGAACGTCCCACCGGGCTCGGCCTCGATCGGCAGCACATTGTGGCGCGTGAAGACCGTGTGCAGTTCCTTCTGCGTCATCTCGATGCCGCCGAGCAGGTTTTTGCCGGCTTCAGTCAGCGTGTCGCGGCCCGCGTCGGGCAGGGCGGACAGGGCGCGCGCAAGGTTGTCTGCGACGTTCAGGAGATCCCCGGCGAACTTGCCGATGGCGTAGACGCGCGCTTCGGAGACTTCGCGGTCGGCGCGCTTTCGGGTATTGTCGAGGTCGGCATAGAGGCGGACATACTGCATCCGCAGCTCTTCCTTCTCTGCCTCGAGTTTCGCAATCACCTCTTCAGGCGGCGGGGCAGGGGCCTGCGCCTCAGCGGCCTCCGGCGGTGTTTCGAGATCGGCAGCGTCGCCCGTGTTTGATGTATCGCTCATGACTTCCCATCCTTTCCGCGCCGGCCGGCGAGGATCTCGCCAACCACTTTCGCGGTATAATCCACCATCGGGATCACCCTGGCATAATTCAGGCGCGTTGGCCCGATCACACCCAGGGCTCCGATGACTTGTTTCGAGCCCCCCATATAGGGAGCCACGATCACACTTGAACCCGAAAGTGGGAAAAGCCTGTTTTCGGCGCCGATGAACAGGCGCACGCCCTCGGCGTCCCGGGTCGTGTCAAGGATTTCCAGGAGGCTCTGCTGGCGCTCGAGTTCATTGAACAGCTGGCGGACGCGGTCGAGGTCTTCGGCGGCCTTGGCATCTTCCAGAAGGTTGGCGCGGCCGCGCACAATTAGGCTGCGGCCCCGGCCCGGCGCGTCGCCGCCCCATTGGGCGAGGCCTGCTTCAACGAGGGCGGTGGCGGCGCTGTCGAGGGCGGCGCGGCGGCTGCGCAGCTCGTCACGCACTTCATGGGTGGCTTCGGCCAGCGTGCGGCCCTTGAGGCGGGTGGAGAGGTAATTGCCGGCCTCGATCAACGTGGTGACGGGCAATCCGTCCGGCACCTTGATGAACCGGTTTTCGACGTCGCCGTCCTCGGTGACCAGCACGCAAAGCGCGTCCCCGCCGGCCAGCGGCACGAATTCGACATGCCGGACCGGTGCATCCCGCGTCGGTGAGGAAACGAGCCCTGCGCCGCCGGTAAGGCCTGAGAGAATGTCCGAGGCCTCGCCCAGGACCGCGTCGAAGTCCGCGCCGGCCGCGGCCAACCGGTCGTCGATGGCCGCCTTATCGAGCTTCGATGGCTCGCCATACTCGAGGAAGCCGTCGACGAACATGCGAAGGCCCTTATGGGTCGGCGCGCGCCCCGCCGAGATGTGGGGGGCGTCCAGCAGGCCCAGTTCGGTCAGGTCGGCCATTACGTTGCGGATCGAGGCGGGCGACAGGTGTATGCCGCTCTTCGACAGCGTGCGCGAGCCAACCGGCTCTCCGGTGGCCAGATAACCCTCGACGATCTCCCGGAATATGTCGCGGGAGCGCTGGTCAAGGCGCTGCATCAGGGATTCCGTCTCGAAACGCTCGGCCATACCCATTGGATTAGGGACCGCAGGCCCGGTGTTCAATAGGCCCGCCGCTGACAGAAGCTGCGATTCGGGGTCAGCTGAGGCCTTCCACCTGTCCCAGCGCGTTGAGCGACATGATCTCGGCGGCCGGGCGGCGGGGCAGGCCGGGCATGGTCATGATGTCCCCGCAGATCGCGGCGACGAAGCCCGCGCCAGCCGAAAGGCGCACCTCGCGCAGGCGCACCACATGGTCCACGGGCGCGCCGAGCAGGCTCGGATCGGTCGAGAAGCTGTACTGGGTCTTGGCCATGCAGACCGGCAAGTTCCCAAACCCTGCGGCTTCCCAGGCTTTCAGCTGGTTGCGGACAGCGCGCGTCGATTCAACGCGCGTTGCCCGGTAGATGCGCGTAGCCACGGTCTCGATCTTCTCGAGCAAGGGCATGTCGTCCGGATAGAGCAGCTTGAATTGTGGTTTGCTTTTCTGGTTCGCGAGGGCCTTCACGACGTGCGCGAGCGCTTCTGCGCCGCGTCCGCCTTCCGCCCAATGCGTGCAGACAGCTACCGGCACGCCCACCGCGCTGCAAAAGGCTTCAATGGCGCCGATCTCGGCCGAGGTATCTGTGGTGAACCGGTTGACCGCGACGACCACCGGCAAGCCGAACAGCTTGAGGTTTTCTATATGGCGCCCGAGATTGGAGAGGCCGGATTCCAGCGCGCTGTAGCTGACGGCCGCCAGTTCGTCCTTGGTGAGACCGCCATGCATCTTCAGGGCACGGACGGTCGCGACCAGCACCGCTGCGTCGGGCACGAGATTCGCCTGCCGGCATTTGATGTTGAGGAATTTCTCCGCGCCCAGATCGGCGCCGAAGCCTGCTTCGGTGACGACATAATCCGCCATGTGCATAGCCGCGCGCGTCGCGATGACCGAATTGCATCCGTGCGCGATGTTGGCAAAGGGCCCGCCATGGATGAAGACCGGATTGTTCTCGAGGGTCTGGACGAGGTTGGGCTGGATCGCATCCTTCAGCAGCACCATCATCGCGCCCACCGCCTTGATGTCGGCGGCGGTCACCGCAGCGCGTTCGCGGGTATAGCCGACAATGATGCGCGACAGGCGCGCTTCAAGGTCAGCAGCGTCCTTGGCGAGGCACAGGATCGCCATCACTTCGGAAGCGACCGTGATATCGAACCCGGTCTCGACCGGCCTTCCATTGCCCGGACCGCCGAGGCCTGAGACGACGCTGCGCAGGCTGCGATCGTTCATGTCGATCACCCGCCGCCAGGTGAGGCGCACAGGATCGATCTGCGGCTCCTGGTTCCAGTGGATGTGATTGTCCACCATCGCCGCGAGCAGGTTGTGCGCAGACGTGATGGCGTGGAAGTCGCCCGTGAAGTGCAGGTTGATCTCGTCCATCGGCACGACCTGGCTGAGGCCGCCGCCCGTCGCGCCGCCCTTCATCCCGAAGCAAGGCCCCAGCGAAGGCTCGCGCAGGCAGAGCAGCGTCTTTTCCCCGATCCGGTTCAGCGCATCGGCGAGGCCGATGGAGGTGGTCGTCTTGCCTTCGCCGGCGGCGGTCGGGTTGATGGCGGTGACGAGGATCAGCTTGCCGATGTCCAGCGGGCGCAGGTCCTTGATATGGCGCGCCGACAGCTTCGCCTTGTCATGGCCATAGGGGATCAGTTCCCCGGGCGGGATGCCGAGGGTCGCGGCCACCTCTACGACCGGGCGCTTCTTGGCCGCCCGCGCGATCTCGATGTCACTTGCCATATCCTGCCTCTACACTCCGGGCGCATCCTTTAGGTGGACATCGCCCTCAAAACCCGCAAATCAGGCCGCAACCTATAAGGATTCCGCGCCATGCCCAGCCTTGTCCGCCCATCAGGACGCCCTTTCGACGAATTGCGTCCGATTTCCCTTGAAACCGGCGTGACCCGCTATGCTGAGGGCTCGTGCCTTGCAAAATTCGGGCACACCCACGTGCTTTGCACCGCCAGTTGGGAAAAAGGCGTTCCCGGCTGGATGAAGGGCAAGGGCGCAGGCTGGGTCACCGGCGAATACGGCATGCTGCCACGCGCCACGCACACGCGCGGACGGCGCGAAGCGGCACAAGGTAAACAGTCCGGCCGGACGCAGGAAATCCAGCGCCTGATCGGCCGCTCGATGCGCTCGGTCATCGACCTCAACGCACTCGGCGAGAACACGATCACGATCGACTGCGACGTTGTGCAGGCCGATGGTGGCACCCGCACCGCCTCGATCACCGGCGGCTTCGTGGCTTTGGCGCTCGCCTGCAAGTACCTGCAGACCGAGGGCATCATTAAGACCAGCCCGGTGCTCAAACAGGCGGCCGCCATCTCGGTTGGCCTGTTCCAGAACCACCCTGTTCTGGATGTGGACTATCCGGAAGATTCCGGCGGCGAGGCCGATATGAACGTGGTGATGAGCTCGGACGGCGGCTTCATCGAAGTGCAGGGCACTGGCGAGTCGCGTCCGATGACGCGGCCTGAACTCGATGCAATGATGGTGCTGGCGGAGAAGGGTTGCAACCAACTGTTCGCCGCCCAGCGTGCCGCGATCGGCTGACCTATTCGGCTGCCGGTTTTCCCGCCGGCCACGTTACGTCGCGGCCATAGAGCGCAACGGTGGACAGGCTCATTTTCGCCGAGCCATCGACAATCGTGCGGCTGAACGAGACATACATCAGGCTGTCCGTGCCCGGATCATAGATGCGCCGGACGGCAAGCTGCTTGAAGACAAGGCTCTGGCTCTGGTCGAAGACTTCTTCGCCGGACTTATCGAGATCGATACTGCCAACGGTGATCTGGCCAGACTGAAGGCAGGAGATCGAGGAGTTGGACGGGTTCTCGAACCAGTTACCATTGCCGATCCGGTCCCAAACGCCGCGATCAAAATGCGCGAGGTGGCAGACCACACCGGTGACCTTCGGATCCTGCAGTTGCATGATCTTGATCTCGTTGCCGGTCCAGTCGTTCTTGAACTCGCCCACTTCCTTGCCGCTGCCGCCGCATGCGGCGAGCCCCGTCGCACACAGGGCAAGGCTCGCGGCGCGCAGTGAGAGGATCATGCTGCGCGCCATTTCTGCTGGTTCCGGAAGGTCGCTGTCTAATCCTGCGGGCGGCGGCGATCAACTCACCCGGCTGAGCGAAGCGATCCCGGCGCTTCGCAAACCGCGATGGCGCACGCCTCATCCGGACACAATCCGTTTGTGTGTATCCGTCGTTCGCCGCGCTCGCCGGCCGGCAAACGCGGGAGCGAACGCAATTGCCTGTTGCGCAGGCGAAACAGCACGATCCGGCCGCGCGGGCTTGCAAGGTGAGTTTCGAAAAGGTCTCCGGGCGCGGCTTCAACCTGGAGGGCGCGTTCCGCGGGGCCACCCAGGGCAGCCGAGGCAAGAAGGCGCAGCCGTTCAATGTTCAGGATCATCACCCGGCGTCATCGCCTCGCCCCCGTGGGCTGCCCAGGGTGCAGCCTGAGGGAGGCTGCACGCAATCTGTGCCAGGCAGCAGGCGAACGTGAGCTGGCTACTCGGCCGCGAAGCGCCGTTCGCCCTGCTCGTCTTGGGTATCGAACACGAGGATATCGCCTGGCTGGCACTTCAATTCACGGCAAAGGGCTTCCAGCGTCGAGAACCGGATAGCCTTGGCCTTTCCGGTTTTAAGTATCGACAGGTTCGCAAGCGTCACGCCAACGCGCTCGGACAGTTCCGTCAGAGACATCCTGCGTTCCAGAAGAACGCGGTCGAGGGTCACGCGAATGGTCATGGGTTTATGGCGCTCCTCAGATCGTCATTTTTTCTTCGTCGCGCAGGCGGGTGCCTTCACGGAAGACTTGGGAAAGCACGAACAGCGCCGCAACCGAGATCCACAGTATGATCTGTGTCGAGACGCGCGGCGGCTCGTCGCCGACAAGGGTGGGCGCCGTGAAGACCGCCAGAACCGTGGCAATGCGGATCAGTTCCATTGCCGCGATGGTGATCCCGATCCGCGACAGGCGGGTGGCATTCTCCGGCACGAAGGGGTCGCCCTCGGAGAGCGTCTGCAGGATACGGCGCAGCTGAAGGCAGATGAAGATGACGCCCGGCACAATCACAACGAGCCCGGCAAGGCCGATCACCAGCTGGCCAGGCGTCACGCCCTCTGCGAGCGCCTTGATGCCGGAGACTTCCGTGGCGCCGCCCGACAGGCTGGCCATCAAGCCCATACCAAGGACGGGGATGCCGATCACACCCATGGCGCCGACGATCCACATGGCGACTGTGACGAGCACAGACATGATTTCCGCCATAGAATTGTGTCCGGTGCTGGGCATGTCTGGTCTTTTCACCCTCTATCCTTGATGGTTCATGAATCCGCACCCAGATCGCCCGATGTGCCAATATTACCGAATAACGATATATCAGTTCGCGCACAACGCAAGAACGGAGCCAGTATGCCTGTGAATTTCACTCAATCGCACCCCCGGCTGGTGCCCGGCCGCCTGTTGGCGGCGACCCACAACTCCGGGAAGGTGACGGAACTGAAGGCGCTGTTCGAGCCGCATGGGTTCGAAGTTGTCTCAGCTATCGAACTGGGCCTCGACGAACCCGAGGAGACGGAGACAACTTTTGCGGGAAATGCCTTGCTCAAGGCCCGCGCCGCCATGAAGGCCTCCGGCCTGCCAGCCTTGTCCGATGATTCCGGCCTCGCGGTCACCGCGCTCGGCGGCGAACCCGGCATCTATTCAGCGCGCTGGGCGGGTGAGCCAAGAGACTTCTACCGGGCGATGGAACGTGTCGAGCAGGCCTTGCAGGCGAGCGGGTCTCCAGACCGGTCGGCAAAGTTCGTCTGCGCGCTGGCTGTGACCTGGCCGGATGGATCGGAGGCCGTGTTCGAAGGCGAAGTGCACGGCACGCTCGTCTGGCCGCCGCGCGGAAACCGGGGTTTCGGCTATGATCCCGTCTTCATCGCCGCCGGCGAGACAATGACTTTCGGCGAGATGGATCCCAGCCGGAAACATGCAATGAGCCACCGCGCCGACGCGGTGAACAAGCTGCGGGCGGCGCTGCTGACGTGACGCTCATCCCTGCACCCTTCGGACCGCATTTCGGCTTTGGCCTGTACGTGCATTGGCCGTACTGCGCCCGTATCTGCCCATATTGCGATTTCAACGTCTACGCCGCCAAGGACCGGCAGGGCGGCGCGCTGGTCGATGCGATCGCGGCCGACATTCACGCGCACCGTCCGCGCATGCCGCAGCACCGGCCCCTGGACTCGGTCTACTTTGGCGGCGGTACGCCAGCGCTGCTGCGCCCGGATGAGCTTGGCACCATCCTGCTCGCCGCCTCCGATGCCTTCGGTATCAAGCCGGGCGCCGAGATCACGCTCGAAGCCAACCCTAACGATGTTATGCGCGCCGACCTTCAAGGCTGGCAGAGGGCAGGGGTGACGCGGCTGTCGATTGGTGTGCAGTCGCTGCGCGACGCGGCCCTCGCATTCCTCGGGCGCGACCACGACGCGGTCTCGGCGGCTGAAGCCGTCCGGCGCGCCTTGCGCGTGTTCGGTTCGGTCTCGATTGATCTCATCTATGCGCGCCCGGGCCAGAGCCCTGCGAGCTGGGAATCCGAACTGAGCGACGCGCTCGCGCTCGGCGCTCCGCACCTCTCGCTCTATGAGCTGACCTTCGAGGCGAAGACGCCGTTTGGCCTTGCGGCAAAGCGCGGCGATATCTCGCCGATGAACGACGATGCGCAGGCCGATCTTTATGAGCTGACGCAGAGTGTCACGGCCGCCGCCGGCTTGCCCGCCTACGAAGTCTCGAACCACGCAGCGTCGCCGGCGTATCAGTCCGTACACAACCTGATCTATTGGCGCGGCGGCGACTGGATCGGGGTCGGGCCCGGGGCGCATGGGCGTGTGAGTGTGGGCGCCAATCGCTATGCCAGCGAAGCTGAGCGGCGGCCGGAAGCCTACATTGCCAACGTCCAGGCCTCACAGAGCGGCTGGAGCAATGCCGCGCAACTGGCGCAGCTGGAGATTGCGCGCGAACTTCTGGCGATGGGGCTTCGGGCAGCGGAAGGGGTGGACCTGCGCCGCGTCGAGACCGTGTCCGGCGCTGCAGTGGCGCGCGACAAGATTGCCGTCTTCGTAGATAAGGGCTGGGCCAAGATGGCGGGCGCCGAACTTCGCCTCACGGCGAGCGGACGCCTGCTGGCCGATGCGATCACCGCAGCGCTGAGCCCCTGAGATCAGGCGCGTGGGTGCGCGGCCGCATGCACCGCGCGCAGGCGGCTTGAGTCGACGCCCGTGTATACCTGCGTTGTCGAGAGCGAGGCATGACCGAGCAGGGTCTGGATCGCTCGCAGGTCCGCCCCGTTGGCCAGCAGGTGCGTGGCGAAGGCATGCCGCAACGCATGCGGCGTCGCCGTCTCCGGCAGGCCGAGCAGGCCGCGCAGCATCTGCATCCGGCCCTGGATGATCCGCGGGCTGAGCGGTCCGCCCCTGGCGCCCCGGAACAGCGCGCCGCTGCGGGTCAGCGCATAGGGACAAACTGCGGCATAGGCATCGATCGCCTCGCGCACGGGCGCAATCAGCGGCACGATGCGCGTCTTGCCGCCTTTGCCCGACACCCGCAGGCGCTCGGGCGCTGGCAGGTCGGCGCCCGTCAGGCTCAAGGCTTCCGAGATGCGCAGGCCGGCGCCATAGAGCAGCGACAGGACAGCGGCGTCACGAGCGGCCATCCAGGGTTCGGCGTCCGGCTCGGTCTCGGCCTCGTGCAGGATGTCCCGCGCCGCTTCAACCGAGACCGGGCGCGGCAATCGCGGCGCCCGGCGCGGGCCCTGAAGGTAGCCGATCTCGGCATTCTCGAGCCCATGCGCCCGGCTCATCCAGCGGTACAGCGCCTTGATCGAGGAGAGTAGGCGCGCAATCGAAGCGTCCGACAGCCCATCCCGCCGCCGTGCCGCGAGATAGGCGCGGATATCGCGCGCCTTCAGGCCGGCCAGCGCGCGCAAGGTCGGCTCTTCGCCGAGGTGGATGCGCATGAAGCCGAAGAAGGCCGCAAGGTCCGAGCCATAGGCCTCGACGGTCTTCGCCGCCATGCGGCGCTCATTTCCGAGATGCGACAGGAAGGCGGGCAGAACGTCCATCCGCGGATTTGTCGCCGGTTTCCCTTAAGACGCCGTTTCCGGATCAGAACTCGGTGCCTTCCCAATCGACGACCCAGTCCTCCTGGTCTTCGTCGAGAACAGTATCCTCCGAGACCGTCCGTCCAAGGACGGAATGGCCTTCAGTATGGACGCGCGTACGGTCGCCGCAGACGAGGTGATGCCAGTCCGGCAGATCCTTGCCCTCGTTGATCAGCCGGTAGGCGCAGCTGCCCGGCATCCAGCGGATCTCCTCTATGCCCGCGGGGGTCAGCTTCACGCAGTCCGGCACATGGAGTTTGCGGTTGGCATAGTCAGAGCACTGGCACGTCCCCGCATCCAGCAACCGGCAGTGCAACCGTGTGTAGGCAATCTCGCCGGTGTCCTCGTCTTCGAGTTTCAGCAGGCAGCATTTCGCGCAGCCATCACACAGCGACTCCCACTCGGCCGCATCCATCTGGTCGAGCCTCCTGGTTTTCCAGAAGGGCAGGCCGGTCATGAACGCCTCGCCGCCCATTCCGGTGTCTTGTCGATCAGCCCCTTGGCGAACCAGCACGTCGAAGACACGGTCTCATCGCCCGCAATGATATCCGCCATCACGCGCTGCACCAGTCTTTTGCCCAGCCCTTGTCCGCCGAGCGCATCCGGCACGACCGTGTGCGTGATGAAACGGTGCCCCGCCTTTGGCCGTTCGTAGGTCAGATAGGCTTCGGCGCCCCCGATCACCACGCTGTAGCGCTGGCGCGCGGGGTCATGCGCAATCTCCTGCGTCATGCCAGCACGTCCTGGCATTCGGCATGTTTTTCGATCTGCGCCTGGCCCGTGCCTTTGCCGCGCAGCGCGCCCGCCTTGGGAGAGGTCATCTCGGCCCTATGGCCTTCAATCGCGGCCAGGTAGCGCCCGCCGGCCGGGCCATCCTCACGCGTGACGGTAATCTCAGTCATGCCGCTCTCCCAGATTGTCGCTTCGCCCGAAAGTGGCGCCGGCGCACCAAAAGCGCAATGGCCCCGCCGCGATCGCTCGCAACGGGGCCATTTTGTCCAGTTCCCCAGCCCTGTTTGCCTTGCGAAAAACCTACTTCTTGATGGCGTCTTTCGCGTCGCCGACCGCTTTGCGGACTTCGCCTTCGGCCTGCTTGAGCTTGCCTTCAACTTCCAGCTTCTTGTCGCCGGTCAGTTTGCCGGCGGTTTCCTTGATCTGGCCTTCGGCCGTCTTGGCCGCGCCCTTGAGGTGTTCCTTGTCCATGGCAGTTTCCTTTCAACAGACCGCAGAAGGTGCGGTCTTTCAGTCAACGCAGGGCCGCGCACTATGTTCCAGTAACCGCGCCCTACCCAAAGGCGGGGGCGCCGGGTAGGGCAGAGCAATGGCACGCTTGCTTACTTTTCCCCGAATTAAATGGAGCGCGGACGGCGCCCCCGTCGCCGAGGGGCATGATGACGTGTATTTCTCGGCACAGGACGGCCTGGCCGAAAGCCGCGCGGTTTTCCTCAAAGGCTGCGGCCTGCCGGAGGCCTGGGCCGGGCGCGCGCAGTTCACCGTCGCCGAAACCGGTTTCGGCACCGGCCTCAACTTCCTCGCCATCTGGCAACTCTGGTCGGCGCACCGGCCGTCACCGGATGCCCAACTGACCTTTGTCAGTTTCGAGGGTTTTCCGCTGCAGGCAGAAGATGCCCGCCGCGCGCTCGCCGCCTGGCCGCAGCTCGCGGCCGAAGCAGGCGCGCTGCTGGCGCAATGGCCCGGCCCTGTCCGGGGTGTACGCAACATTGTCTTTCCGGGTGCAGGCGTGCGGCTCGTCCTGCATCTGGGCGATATCCGAGATTGCCTGCCGCAAAGCGCGTTTCGTGCCGATGCCTGGTTCCTCGACGGCTTCAGCCCCGCGAAGAACGAAGATATGTGGGGCGCCTGGATCTATCCGGAGATCGCCGCGCGGTCTCAGCCTGGCGCCGTGCTCGGCACATTCACGGTCGCCGGCGCGGTCCGCCGCGGCCTGAGTGAGGCCGGCTTCAGTGTCACCAAGGCCGAGGGGCACGGGCGCAAGCGCGAGCGGCTCGAAGCGCGCCTCGAGTCGCCCCCAGCGCCGGCGCCGGATCCCTATGGCCTGCGCAGCCCCGCATCGCCGCCTCGCCGAGTTGCGATCCTGGGCGCCGGCATTGCGGGCGCCGCAATTGCCCATGCGCTCACCAGGTATGGCATCGCCGCGCATATCTTCGATCCTGCGCCGGCGCCTGCGAGCGGCGCCAGCGGCAATCCGCTCGCCCTCCTGATGCCGCGCCTCGATGCCGGCGCGACTGCCGAAGCCGGACTCCTGATCGATGCCTATCTCGCCGCCCGGGAACTCTATCGCGGAATGCCGGAGGCGGAGGTCTCGGATGTTCTTCAATCGCCTCGCAACGCGCCAGAGGTCACGAGGTTCGAAAAGCTGCTGGCCGACCCGCCCCTGCCGCTGGAAGACCTGGAGGCTGTGCGGGGAGGTGGTTTGCTCCACAAGCGCGCGCTGATCCTGCGCCCTCCGGGGCTTATTGCGCGATTGCTCGCCGGTGCCAGCTGCCATTTCGGCGCGCCGGCTCACATCTCATTCGAAAAACGCTCCGTCAACGGAGAAGCTTTCGATGCCATCATCCTTGCCAATGGCATGAATGCCGCCCATCTCGCGCCGCACCTGCCGCTCGAGGCTCGCCTTGGCCAGGTCGATTTCGTCGCCCAGGATGTCACCGCGCCGCCTTCCGCGCTCGCGTCCGGCACCTATGCGCTTGCGGCAGGCAGTGACCGTCTTTGGGGTGCAACGTTTGAGCCCTCGGGTCCGGATTACGCCGCTGATGGCACGCTCGCCGCGCGCGATGAAAATCTGGCCGGCCTGAAACGGCTCTCGCCCTGGTGGGTGCGCGATGCGGAAGGCGAGGATGTGCAATCTCGGGCGAGCCTTCGGGCGACGACCCCGGACCGACTGCCGTTGATTGGCGCTGTGCCGGATCCGGCGGCGGCCGTCACGCGCTTCGCGGATGTAAAAAAGGGGCGTGCCGCTGACGCAGACGCCCCTCTTCTTGCCGGCATCTATGTGGCCAGCGGATATGGCGCGCGCGGCTTCACCTGGGCGCCGTGGGCCGCGGAGCTGATCGCGGCGCAGCTTGCAGGAGCGCCCGTCCCGGCTTCACTCGCGTCCCGTCAGGCGGTCAGCCCGATGCGCTTCGTCTTGCGCGCGCTGCGTCGCGGCTGAAGCGCTTCAATGGGCCTTGATGAAGGAGACAACGAGGCCGCCTTCCTGATGCGACTTGATGCTGAGCAGCACGTCGCCGAGCTCCATCGACACACCGCCTTGCAGGTGGGCTGCGTAAACGCCCGCTGCGATCAACATGAAGGCCAGCGCCGCCAGCAGACGGTTGTCGCGAAGAAGAGTCCCCTGTTTCATTGGTCCGGTCCTTGGTCGGAAAAGTCCTGTGTTGGGCAGAGTGGAAAGGGCAGGCGTCAGTTGCCCTTCTCGAGGTCTTTGAATTCCTGGCGCAGGCGCCATTCGTCAGATGTGACTGTGCGTTCAATGTTCTTCAGGCGCTCTTCGAGGTCCATGAAGGAATACTTGATGGTGCCGAACGTCGCTCGGGGGCGATCGGAGACGCCGCGCCAGAAGGCGTCTTCATCTGCGGAGAAGTTTCCGTACCCTATCGGCGCGCGCGGGGTCACGAGGCAGGTCACGATATAGGCGATGATCGCCACCGGACCCATCATGAAGATGGTCAGGAGAACGGTCAGGATACGGACGAGCAAAGGGTCCCAGCCAAAGCGTTCGGCAAGTCCGCCGCACACGCCGGCAAGGACGCTGTCATTGCGCGAGCGGTAAAAGCGCTTCGGATTGGGGGAGCCGTAGGGGTCGTAAGTGTGGGACATGGAGGTGTTTCCTCAGTCTTCAAGAGTTGAGCGGGAGGGGCGAGGCGGACGGCGCGGGGCGTCCGCCTCGGATTTCTCGAGCAGGGCTTCGAGGGACTCGATGCGCCGCTCCATCGCCTTGGCAGACCGCCACAGGTCTTCGAGCATCCGCTCATCATCCGGCTGGAGGGTTTTCTGTTTCCGCCACATCGTGATGTAGTGGAGGATCATGCCCGGCAAGATGACGAACAGCGCAAGTACGCTGCAAACGGCGATCAGAACGATGGCGGCTTGATCCATCAGGCGTCTCCCTCATCCTGGCTGCGAGCGTGTTCGCGGCTTTGCGCGATGAGGCCCGGTGCGCAGATGACGGCGAGCACGCTGGAGAGAACCAGAATAGATGTGAGCATGGATCAGCCCTCCGACTTCTTCGAAGGCGCCGGCTTGCCTTTACGGGCCTTCAGCGCGGTGAGTTCCTTCTCGACGGAGTCGCTTTGCTCAAGCTCGGCAAACTCCTGCGCAAGGTTCGGCTCTACGCCGCGGATTGCGTCGGCATAGGCTTCCATCTCGTCCACCTTCCGCTCCAGCTGGTTATAACGGAGGATCGCTTCGTCAGCGCGGCCATCATAAAGCTGACTGCGCATGCGGATGCGTTGCTCGGCGGCTTCGCGGCGCATTACGAGGGCACGGTGCTTGGCTTTGGCTTCGTCGAGTTTCGCCTGCAGCTTCACGAGGTCTTCCTGGCGGCGGTGGAAGGCTTCCTCGGCGATCAACATCGCCTCCTGACGGCGGACGATCTCGGCTTCGGCCTTCTGCTTGGCAAGCAGCGCGCCGCGGGCAAGGTCCTCGCGGCCCTTGTCGATGGCGAGCTCTGCCTTGGCGGCCCAGTCGTCACGCGCCGCTCCGAAATGGACGATCTCGCGTTCCATTTCTTTCTTGTCGGCCATCGCGCGGGCAGCCGATGTGCGCACTTCGACCAGCGTGTCTTCCATTTCCTGGATGATCAGCCGGGCGATTTTTTCGGGGTTTTCGGCGCCATCGAGCATCGCATTGAGGTTCGAGTTGATAATGTCGCCGAGGCGGGAGAAGAGGCCCATTGTCAGTTTCCTTTCTTGGTCCCGGATCAGAAGAAGAAGCCGCCGAGGAAGATACCTGCGGCAAAGAACATCCATGTCTCCGCTGACCGCGTGGTCAGCCAGCGGCCAAAGCGGCCGGAGTCGGAGCGGGGCGGGTAGCGATAATCCTGGTCGTTCATCGTCTTCTTTTGTCCTTTAGAGGGTTGGCAACGCCCGTCGCCTGATGGCCTTTCTGTTTTCAAGGACCGTGCCAGTTTGGGATTAATTCTTTAGAGCCCTGTAAAACATAAAGAAAAAGATTTTTGAGGCTTTCGCGTTAAGAATCAATCGTGCTTTTTGACGAAAAGACTGGTCGAAAACACAAACGTTTTTGGCTAAACAGGCGGTATGCAGGACCATTCCAAACAATTGGTCGGCGAGTCGCCGCCCTGGCTGACCGCCCTCGAACATGCGAGCCGGGTCGCGCCGCTCGACCGGTCCGTGCTGGTGATCGGCGAGCGCGGTACCGGCAAGGAGCTGATCGGCGAGCGCTTGCACTTCCTGTCCAAGCGCTGGGATGGCCCGTTCGTGAAGGTGAACTGCGCGGCGTTGTCGGAAACGCTGCTCGATTCGGAACTGTTCGGCCATGAGCGCGGCTCGTTCACCGGCGCCACCGAGATGCGGCGCGGCCGCTTCGAGCTCGCCGATGGCGGCACAATCTTCCTCGACGAGATCGCCAACGCCGGTCAGGCGCTGCAGGAGCGGCTGCTGCGCATCGTCGAATATGGCGAGTTCCAGCGCGTCGGCGGCTCGAAAGTGCTGGTCACGAATGTCCGCATCGTCGCCGCCACGAACGCCGACCTGCCAGCCCTCGCGGAGGCCGGCAAGTTCCGCTGGGACCTGCTCGACCGGCTGTCCTTCGACGTGATTACACTGCCGCCGCTGCGCGCGCGGGCAGGGGACAAGAGCCTGCTGGCGGATCTCTTCGCGCGCCGCATGGCGGTCGAACTGGCGCAGGATTTTCCCGGCTTCGCGCCGTCCGCCATTGCCGCGATCGAAGCGCATGACTGGCCGGGCAATGTGCGCGAGCTGCGCAACTTCGCCGAACGCCTCGCCCACCGCGCGCTGATCACTGCGCCGAACGATCCGGTGCAGTTCGACCCCGCCGCGCTGGACCCGTTTGCCTCGCCCTGGAGGCCGTCGGCGCCTGCGGAAAAACCGCCCATAAACCGTCTGCACGAAGCGCCCGGCTTATGGACGGGTCCGGGCGGTTTTCCGGAAGCGGTTCGCCTCTACGAACTGCGCCTCCTCGACGCCGCCCTCGCCCGCGCGCAGGGCCATCAGGCAAGGGCGGCCGAGGCGCTCGGGCTCACCTATCACCAGCTGCGCGGCCTCCTGAAGAAGCACGGCTATGCGAAGGCGGAGCGCGGCAGTGGCTGACCTGGAATGACGCTTGCTTCACAGGCCGGTTGCCGAGAGGGGGGGCGGGGTGAACTTACTTGGGCTGGATTTTGAGCGTATGGACACAGGCGACGCCAAGGCGCGGCTGAACCGGGCGGCGGACCTGTGGCCGCTGTAACGGCAAGCCGGGCTGATCCTGAATGACAGCCGGATCCTTGTGCAGCTCGCGCGGTTTGAGGGGATCGACTTGCGGGCCTTGCCGGGCGCGGATGTCGCGGCGCGACCTGATTGACGGCCCGGCCATCTTCCGCATCTGGTCGCGAGACCGTCGCACATTGTCTTGAAGGTTACAGAATTTCTCCATTCCGGGCCTCCTTTCGGGGTCGCATGCGGGTTTACTTTGGGTCATACTGTATTGCCGACATGCACAGAGGAGACGCTCATGCAGATTCAGATCACCGGCAAACATATGAACCTCGGCGCAGCGATGCGAGACCGCATCGAAGCCGGACTGGAAGCCGCCGTCGCGAAATACTTTACCCGGACCGGCGAGGCGAGCGTGTTCGTCTCCCAGCAAGGCCCCTTCGTCGAAGTCGATTGCAACGTACACCTGCCGTCCGGCATCGTGCTGCAATCGACCGGGCGCGCCGACGATCCGTATGCCGCGCTGGAAGTCAGCCTCGAGAAGATGGAAAAGCGGGTGCGCCGCTACAAGCGCCGCCTGAGGGACCACCACGCCGCCGCGCCACTGCCGCTCCCGGCCCAGGCAGCTTCGGAAATGCTCATCCAGGTCTCGGACACGGATGATTCAGAAGATGCGGGCATTGAGGTGGGCGATGCTCCTCTCACGGTTGCGGAAACGAGCGTCCAGATACGAACGATGACCGTTTCGGAGGCAGTGATGCAGCTCGAATTGCAAGATGTTCCGGCATTGATGTTCCGAAATGCTGGTCATGACGGGTTGAATATGGTCTACCGACGGCCGGACGGGCACATTGGTTGGGTTGATCCCGCCAACACGCCGCGCTCCTGAGCGTTACGGAAACGTAGAGTCATGCCAACCGATTTGAGTGCCTTGTTGCAGGGCGGGGTGATCATCCCGCTGCACGAAGCGTCGAGCCGCAAGCAGGCGATCCAGGTGCTTTGCGAAGCCTTGAGCGAGGCCACCGGTATTGGCGCGCGCGAGATCGAGGATGCCGTGATGGAACGCGAGCGGCTGGGCTCCACGGGCGTCGGTGAAGGTGTTGCCATTCCGCACGCGCGTCTTGCCGGCCTTGAGCGCCCGGTGGGCGGGTTCATGCGCCTCCTGAAAGGCGTCGAGTTCGAAGCGATTGACGAACGCCCCTGCGATCTTGTGTTCATGCTGCTGGCGCCGGACGGTTCCGGCGCCGAACACCTGCGTGCGCTGGCCCAGGTCAGCCGGGTTTTCCGGCAGCCGCCTGTCCGCGAGGCGCTGCGCAAGGCGAGGACGGTCGAGGACGTGCGCGCGTTGCTCGGCAAGGAATCGGTCCGAGGCTGAACGTCCCCTTCAAGGCCGCAATGAAAAGCCCCGCCATCCCTGGCGGGGTTTTCGTTTTGAGCCAGCGCGCGGGGCTCACCCCCCGGCAGGCGAAGGGGGCGCGAAGCCGCGATTGCGCAGCAAAGGCTCAATGCCGGGGTCCGAGCCGCGGAAGTTGCGGTAGAGTTCGTCCGTCTCGCGCAGGCCGCCGGACTCGTACACCCATTGCTTGAGCTTGGCGGCGAGTTCCGGATTGTAGATGTCGCCAGATTGCTTAAACGCGTCGAAACCATCAGCATCCAGAATTTCAGCCCACAGATAGGAATAATAGCCCGCGCCGTAACCGCCATCGAAGATGTGCGAGAAATAAGTCGTCCGGTAACGCGGCTCGATCACTTCGGGGATCTTGTACTTCTTCAGAACTTCGAGTTCGAAGTCGCGCGCGTCGGTGATTCTGGCGGCCTCCTCGGCGGTCAGCATGTGCCAGTGAAGGTCGATAAGCGAGGCCGCGATGTACTCGGTCGTCTTGAAACCCTGGTTGAAGGTCGCGGCATTGTTCATCTTGTCGATGAGCGCTTGCGGGATCACTTCGCCGGTCTGGTAGTGGCGGGCATATTCGGCGAGCACCTGCGGCTCACCGGCCCAGTGTTCCAGAACTTGGGCCGGGAACTCGACATAGTCCGGGCCGCCATACGTGCCCGAGAAGGACGGGTAGCGGATCTGGGTAAGCAGGCCGTGCAGGCCGTGGCCAAATTCATGGAACAGCGTGTTCACTTCGTCGAAGGACATCAGCGCGGGCTGGCCGTCGGCGGGCGGCACCATGTTCATGTTGTTAGTGATAATCGGCCGGATGGTCTTGCCATCCAGAGCAGACGCTTCGCGGTAAGCGCTCATCCAGGCGCCGCCGCGTTTCGAATCGCGCGAGAACTGGTCCATCATGAACAGGCCGAGATGTTCGCCCGTCTCGTTATCCTTCACGTCGAAGGCTTCCACGCCCGGATGCCAGCCCGCGACCTCGACAGGCTCGAGCGTGATGTTGAACAGCCGCGCGGCCACTTCAAATGCGCCGTCGCGGGTACGGCCCAGTTCGAAGTATGGGCGCAGCTGGCTCTCGTCGAAGGCGTATTTGTCGGCGCGGACTTTCTCCGCATAGTGCCACCAGTCATGGCCTTCGATGGCGAAGCCCGCGAGCTTGTCCATGTCGGATTTTTCTTCGGCGGCGCGCACGAGGCCGGGTTCCAGCACCTTCACCAGGAATTCCAGCGCCGCCTCCGGCGTGCGGGCCATACGGTTCTGAAGCACGTAGTGGGCGTGGCTCTGATAGCCCATCAGCTCGGCGCGCTTGGCGCGCAGCTGCGCGATCTTGATCGCGAGCGTGCCATTGTCGAACTCGCCCGAATCTGCGCGCAGGCGGTAACCGTCAAACAGCTGTTTGCGCAGCTCGCGGTCATTCGCGCTGGTCATGAACCCTTCGTACACGGAGCGGTCGAGGCCCACGACCCACTTGTTTTCGGCGTCCACTTTCAGCGCGTTGCGGAAGTCGTCAGTCAGGCCGCCGAGACGGGAAGGGTCAGTCACTTCCAGTTTGAAGGCCTTCGTTTCGGCGAGCAGGTTCTGGCCGTACTGCGTCGTCAGGCCTGAGAGTTCCTCGTTGATTTTCGCAACTTCGGCCTGAACGTCCGGCGCCAGCGCTGCGCCTGCGCGCACGAAGTTGCGGTGGGTGAGTTCGAGAAGGCGTGCTTCCTGTTCGTCCAGGCCGAGGCGGTCCTTCTGGTCGTACGCCGTCTTCACGCGGGCAAAGAGTTTCGGGTTGAACGTGACTGCGTCGCCTTCGCGGGTCAGCATCGGATAGATCTCGGCTTCGAGCGCCTGGATCTCGTCATTGGTGTCGGTGTTCGACAGGTTGCCGAAGACGTTCATCACCTTGTTCAGCGACTGGTTGGAGCGTTCGAGGGCGAGGATGGTGTTCTCGAAGGTTGGCTCTTCGGTATTGTCCACGATGGCCTGAATATCGGCGCGCGCCTCGAGAATGCCTTTCAGGATGGCCGGCTTGAAATGCTCCGTCTTGATCTCGGCGAAGGGCGGCGCGCCATACGGGCCAGTCCAGTCGGAACGGAAGGGGTTTCCGGCGAGTTCCGCGTCCGTCACCGTGATTTCGGGCAGTTCGATCTGAACAGCGACGGTCTCGGCCGGCGCGCCTGAATCTGCGCCACTGCAGGCGGCCGTTGCAACGAGGACCAGAGCGGCCGCGCCGCCCTTCAGAGCTTCAGTCATCTTCATCACGCTTCCTTCTATGCGGCTTTGTGATGATGTAACGGCTGCGTTGCGCAATGGCCAGAGGCTGCGTCAGCGCGGCAACTTGGAGACCACCCGGTGGTATTCCTCGAGCGTTTCCTCGAAGATCTGGGCGATGGGCTTCACGTCGGTGATACGCCCGGCCACCTGGCCGGTAAGGGCGATGCCGGCTTCAAGGTCGCCGCCGAAATAGACGGCCTGAGTGCCTGCAAATTCGCCGAAGATATTGGGGCTGCCGTCTTTCTCGAGGCGGGTGGTGCGCTCGGTGCGCAGGGCGCGCAGGGCAGGGCCCGGGCCTTGCCGGTTCAGGAACACGGTGTCGGTGGAATCGGCGCTGACGATGGCGTCCTTCCAGTTGGCGTGCACCGGGCTTTCGGCGGATGAGAGGATGCGCGTGCCCATCAGCACGCCTTCGGCGCCGAGGGCGAACGCCGCCGCCATCGTGCGCCCGTCCATGATGCCGCCGGCGGCGACCACGGGCACCGAGACCTTCTCGCAGACCTGCGGGATCAGCACCATCGAGGCGACGTCCTTGGGGTTCTTGAACCCGCCGCCTTCGCCGCCCTCGACGATCAGGCCGTCCACTCCGGCCTCGACCGCGCGCAGGGCGCCAGCCAGGGAGGGGACGACATGGAATACGGTCAAGCCCGCATCCTTCAGCGTGCCCGTGTACTTCATCGGGTCGCCGGCCGAGGTCGTGACGAACTTGATGCCCTGGTCGATGATGAAGGAAATGATGTTCGGGTCGCGAACAAACGCCTGGGCGACGTTCACGCCGAAGGGCTTGGCGGTCAGCGTTTTCATCTTCCGGATTTCTTCGCGCACTGCGTCGAGTTCGCCGGAGGACGTCTCGATGATGCCCATGCCCCCGGCGTTCGAGACCGCCGAGGAGAGTTGCGACCGGGCAATCCAGCCCATCGCGGCCTGGATGATCGGTTTCTCGATGCCGAGCATGTCGGTGATGCGGGTTTTCACGGGCGCTGCGGCCATGAGAGGTCTCCTGTAGCGATTTTGATCCCCTACAAGACGCCTATTCCCTTGCGGGAGGCAAGTCTCGAGCCTGATCGACCGACCGCTGATCTGCTCAAGCCCTGTTCAGATGCGGCGTAATCGCTTAATTGCAGGATCAGGTCACGATCCGGGGAGACCAGCTCATGCAGAAGCACTTCAGCGCCATTTTGGCGTCCAGCCTTTTCGCCGTTCTGGCGGCCTGTGGACCGGACGTCGTCTCTGCGCCTGGCGAACCTGCCACGCAAGATGCGCCGGCCTCTCTGGCTGAAGTGCCCGCGGCCGGGGCCTTGGTTGCCGCAGGCGAACCGCAGGCATTGGCGGTTGAGACGACCGAGTATGCCAGCGCCGCGGCGTCTGTCGTGAATGTTGACTTCCTGGAGAACCAGGACGAGGGCGCCGGCGTCAAGCTGTTCGGCACCGCCGACGGCGATCCGGCAGCAAACGGTCTGTATACTTACATTGCATTCTATATCGGCCCGGGCGGCGACTGGGTCGTTTTTCCCGTTGGCAACTTCATCGACTATCGCATTCTGTCTGACGCGCCGGGCCGCGTTGACCTCGAGATCACCGAAACCACCATCGATGAAGCGACGGCAGAAATGGGCAGCCAAACCCGCCGCGTGATCGTTAACTGGACGGCAGTTATGGACGACGTGCCGCCTGCAAGCGTGACGGTCACACAAGCTCAATAGGGCTGCTCTCTGGCCAGCTCTGGCCAGCTCTGGCGGGACCAGGCGGGGTCAGTGCCCGCGTGGAACCGGCGTACCGTGCAAGGCAGCGAAGTGTCGTGCGATGGACCGGGCGGAAGGCAGGAAGGCGCGGCCGTTACTCTCGGAATAAGTCACGCCCTCCCCGCGCGGGCTGCCTTCATGCAGCACGAGAGTGGGCGCGTTGTGGCGCCCATCGCCGAGAAGCGACGTGATCTGGGCGCGGGGATGGTCGATTGCGACATAGACGATGTCCAGTGTCTCCTTGAGGGCCGGGTACCATGAGATCACACCCCAGAGCTCGGCACATTCCGGACAGAATTCGCGCTGGCCATTTGCGGCAAAGCCAGGTGGCAGAAGGAAGAGGGTGTCTTTTGGCATATGGGGGGGCTCCTTTTGAGGCCATTTCCTAGCCTGGCGCGAGTTTGCCGTCATCCCCGTGACATTGCCGCTGGCCGGGTTAGGTTGGCTGCAGGAAACAGGAGGCAGCCATGAGCGCGAGTTACGACATCACCAAGGACAAATGGGAGCGCTTCACTTTTGAGCGGAAAGGGCGTGTGCTGACGGCTTTCATCACCTCGTCGCATCCCGTCAATGGTGTGGACGAGGCGATGCATACCGAGCTGGCGCTGGTGTTCAACTGCCTGCAACGTGACACGCAAAGCGACCTCATCATCCTGTCGGGCAAGGGCCGCGCATTTTGTGCGGGCGGGGATTTTGACTGGTTCGAAGAACAGATCGCCCACCCGGAGCGCTTCCGCGCCATCGGATGGGACGCCAAGCAGATCGTCGTCACCCTGCTGCAGATGGAGAAGCCCATCCTCTGCCGGATGAACGGCGCCGCTGCGGGGCTTGGTGCAACGCTCGCGCTACTATGCGATGTGATCATCGCCGACGAGACGGCGAAGATCGGCGACCCGCATGTGAAGGTCGGCCTCGTCGCGGGCGATGGCGGCGCGCTGATCTGGCCGCAGCTGATCGGTTTCGCCAAGGCCAAGGAACTCCTGATGACAGGCGACCTGCTCGACGCAAAAGAGGCCCAGCGCCTCGGCCTCATTAACTACGCCGTCCCCGCCGCAGAGCTCGACGCGAAAGTGGATGAGATCGCGGGCAAGATCCTAGCCAATCCGAAATGGGCGGTGCGCTGGACGAAGACGACCGCGAACATCCCGCTGCGCGCGCTCGCCGCGCAGCTGATGGACGCCAGCATCGGCTGGGAAAGCGTCTCGAACTACCTCCATGACCGGCGCGAAGCCGTCACCGCCTTCAAGGAAAAACGCGCTCCAAAGCTGACGGGGGAATAGGTCATGTCCAATGGAATGATCCTTGCCGGGCGCTTCCTGCTCGGCCTGTATTTCTTGGTCCCGGGCCTGATGAAATTTGCGGCGCCCGAAATGCATGTCGCCCTGATGGAGGCGCACAACGTATCAATGGCAGAGCCACTGATGTGGATTGCCGCCGGCACGAATGTCGCGGGAGGGCTGGCGCTGATTTTCGGTCGCCACGTCCGGCTGGCTGCGATCGGCTTTGTTGTCTACATTATGCTGGTCAACCTTCTGCTGCACGATTTCTGGAATTTGCATGAAGGCGTTTCCAGCGAGCGGGAGATGCAGAACTTCATCAAGAATCTGGGGATTTTGGCAGGGCTGCTCGTGCTTGCGGGCATGAGTCCGGCGCGCGGCCTGTCGATCAAGGGCTGGTGGCGTTCTGACCGCGCCGCGGCGGGAAGATGAGGGCTGCGCAGCTCAATTTCCAAAGTCGATGAGCGCAAGGTTGCGTTGTCTGGAGCCCGGTGGAGAGGTGCAATGCGCCGGGTAGGATTGATTGCGGTTTGCACGCTCCTGGCCTTGATCGCCTGGGCGGCCCTGGTCGGCTTTGGCACGCTTAGCGGGCGGGAACGCCCGACGCTTGCGCCGCAGGGTTTGACGCCGCGCTGGCGCCATACTAAGTGCGTGGCGTGGTGATTTGGCCGGCCGGCTTGCAGCCACGTTAAACAAGTCGCTAAAGGGCCGAGATGCATGTGCTGCCGCCTGGCGGCCTGCCTGTCTCCCCTGTGCGACGCGTTTGAAGCCTGAAGCGGGCCGACGAGGACTGAACGCGATGCCGATCCGGATTCCAGATACGCTGCCTGCCGCGGAAACGCTGAAGCACGAGGGCGTTGCGGTCCTGCGCGAAGCCGACGCCGTGCGCCAGGATATCCGCCCCTTGCAGATCGGCCTTCTGAACCTGATGCCGAACAAGATCCGCACGGAGACGCAGCTGGCGCGCCTGATCGGAGCAACGCCGCTGCAGGTGGAACTCACCCTGGTGCGTGTCGGCGGCCATCAGCCCAAGAACACGCCGCAGGACCACCTCATCAGTTTCTACCAGACCTGGGACGAGATCAGGGATCGCAAGTTCGACGGATTCATCGTCACCGGCGCGCCCGTCGAGCAGATGCCTTTCGAAGAGGTGTCCTACTGGCGGGAGTTGACGCAGATATTCGACTGGACACGGACGAATGTACATTCGCCCTTCTACATTTGCTGGGGCGCGATGGCCGCGGCCTGGCACTTCCATTCTGTTCCTAAATATCCGCTCGGCTCCAAGGCATTCGGCGTCTTCCGGCACAGGAACCTCGATCCAGCCTCAGCTTATCTGTCCGGTTTCTCGGACGACTTTCAGGTGCCCGTATCGCGCTGGACGGAAGTACGCCGCGGCGATGTCGTCACGCAGCCGGAGCTCCGCCTGCTGATCGATTCTGGAACGGTCGGGCCCTGCCTGATCGAACATGCCGCCTCGCGCAGCCTCTTCATGTTCAACCATATCGAATACGATTCGCTCTCCCTCAAGGAGGAGTTCGAGCGCGACCGGGCGGCGGGCAAGCCGATCCACGTGCCGCACAATTACTTCCCCGGCGATGATCCCTTCACCCAGCCGCAGAACCGCTGGCGCAGCCACGCCCACCTCCTCTTCGGCAACTGGATCAACCAGACCTACCAGACAACACCCTTCGTGCTTGACGAAATCGGACGGTAGGCCAAAACAGCCAGATGAGTACATTTTACGCTTCCGAACCGGGTCACGTGACCGAAATCCGCCGCCAGCTGTCGCGCTGGGTGGCCGACAAGATGCCGCGCGAGAAGCGCCGCGAGTGGGACAAGGCAGCGACCTGGGACCGAAGTCTGTTCCGCGAAATTGCCGAGATGGGCCTCATCGGCCTGACGATCCCGGAAGCCTATGGCGGGCAGGGCGAGGATATCTATGCCGCCGCCGCCGTCATCGATGAACTCTGCCAGGGCGGGTCCAGCATGGCCGGCCCATACATCCACGCGGCCTTCTATGGCGGGCTGAACATTTCCGAGAACGGGTCAGATGAGCAGAAGGAAGAACTGCTGCCGAAGCTCGCGCGCGGTGAGATGTTCCTTTGCTACGGCCTCTCGGAGCCGAATGTCGGCGGGGACCTGCCGAGCGCAGAGACGCGGGTCGAACGCAAGGGCGGCGAGCTCATCATCAAGGGTGCCAAGCGCTGGTGCACGGGCGCTGACTGGTCCGACTATATCTATTGTCTCTGTCGCTCGGGAGAGCCCGGAGACCGGCATGGAAATCTTACCTTCGTCCTTGTGCCGACGAATGCCAAGGGCGTCACAATGCAGCCCATCGAGCACGCGAACCTGCGCTACACCCATTCGATGGATGTATATCTCGATGACGTGCGCCTGCCGGAAAGCGCCATCGTCGGCGGGCCGGACAAGTGGAACAAGGGCTGGGAAGCGCTCGCGGGCCGCGCGCTCGACGTCGAGAAGATCGAGATTACAGCGGTTGCTTACGGGCTCGCCCGCGCCGCGCTTGACGAGGCCTGGCGCTATGCGGGAGAGCGCGTGCAGTTCGGAAAGCCGATCGGCAAGCATCAGGCGGTCGCGCACAAACTTGTCACGGCACGCACGAAACTCGCGGCCTGCCGCCACATGCTCTACCATGCCGCCTGGCTCGCCAGCGAAGGCAAGCCCTGCTCTGCGGAAACCGCTATGGCGAAACTGTTCGTCGCTGATACCGGTGTCGAGATCGCCCTTGCAAGCCAGCAAGTGATCGGCGCCTATGGTCTCTCGGACGCTTATGACATAGAGCGCAACGTGCGCGACCTGCTGGGCATGCCAATTGTCGGCGGCTCGTCCGACATGCAGAAGAACAACCTAGCGCGGATGTGGCGGCTATGACGGCGATTGAGGTTGAGCGGGAACTTTCTTACGCAGCCTACTTTGACGATCCGCTGAAGCGCCGTCTCGTGCGCGCGGTGGAGCGTTTTTCGGGTCAGCCCAAGATCAACCAGCTCTACGAGCATTACCGCGACCACCTCGCGCACGACGTGCCCTTCTTCGAAGCGGCGATACGGCTGCTGGACCTTGATGTGCAATTCTCGGCCAGCCGTCACGCGGCGATCCCGCGTGACGGCCCGCTGGTGGTCGTCGCAAACCATCCCTTCGGCGTGTTGGACGGGCTGGTCATCAGTTGGCTGATCAGTTTGCGCCGGCCCGATTTCAAGGTGCTGACGAACTCGGTTCTTGACGGTGTCCCCGAGGCGCGCCCCTATCTGCTCCCCGTCAATTTTGGCGGCACACGCGAGGCGGTCGAGGCGAACGTCGCCATGCGCAAGGCAGCGCTCGCGCATGTCAAGGGCGGCGGTTGTATCGTCGTCTTCCCGAGCGGCGGCGTGGCGACAACGCCCCGTCCGTTTGATCCGCTCGCAGTCGATGATGAGTGGAAGCCGTTCACCGCCAAACTCATCACCCAGAGCGGCGCGCACGTGACGCCGATTTTCTTCGATGGCCAGAACTCGCGCCTGTTCCAGATCGCGTCGCACCTGTCATTGGAGCTTCGTCTCGCACTCGTCTTCCGCGAAGTGCGCCGCCGCATGGGCAAGACGCTCCGCGTCGAAATCGGCGAGACGCTGACGCCCGACGCGCTCGAGGCAGCCGGCAAGCGCCGCGGCCTTATGGAATTCCTGCGCGAGAAAACTTACGCGCTCGCGCCTGATGGCAAGGGACCGCGCTACCGTGAAGCGGGCGTGCGTTTCCAGGCCAAGAAGCCGAAGATCTTCCGGTGATCACGCCGGCCAAACTCCGCGCTGCCGCTTTCTCGCTGCCGCGCGCGGTAGAGAAGGCGCACTTCGACTGGGCGAGTTTTCGGGTCGATGCGCCAAAGGGCAAGATCTTCTGCACCCTGCCCCCGCATCATGAGTTCTCCAACGTCTTCCTGACGCTCGAGGAACAACCTATGCTGTGCGAGGCCGAGCCCGGAATCTTCTCCCCGGTTCCCAACAAATGGGGCGAGAAGGGCGCGACGTCGATCCGCCTCAAGGCCTGCGATGCGACCACGCTTCGCTCAGCGCTCGTGATGTCCTGGCGTCACGCCGCGCCGCCGAAGCTGCACGGTGAATTGAAACTCTGACCCGCTAATACCCCTTGAACACCGGTGGGCGCTTTTCGACGAAGGCCAAAGATGCGGCCTTGTGATCGTCGGTCATCATCGTGCGCACCATGTGGGCCGCTTCCATGTCCAGCACTTCCGAAAGCGTCGCGCTGGCAGCCAGGTTCAGGTTCTTCTTCATGTAGCCAATCGCGACCGTCGGCAGGCCGGCGAGATAGCGCGCCTTCGCCTTTGCCGCTTCTTGGAACTTGTCCGGCGCCACCGCCTCGTTGACGATGCCGAGCGCGGCGGCCTGCTCGCCCGAGATCACGTCAGCCGTGAAGTAAAGTTCGCGCGCTTTGGCTTCGCCGACCAGTTTGGTGAGGAAGTAGGAACCGCCATAGTCACCGCTGGCGCCGATCTTGGAAAAGGCCGTCGTCAGCTTGGCGGTGGTCGTGCAGATGCGCATATCGCAGGCGAGCGCCAGCGACAGGCCGGCACCGGCAGCCGGGCCCGGCATCACGGCGAGCGTGGGCTTCGCCATCTCATGCAGCCATTTGGCGGTTTCCATGCCCTTGCGAAGGCCGGCGATCCGCTGCTCCATGCTGAACGGGGCCTCGCTCTTTCCCGATGTGCCGGTTGGCGCGGCCACAAAGCCTTTGACATCGCCGCCCGCACAAAACGCCCCGCCAGCGCCGGTCAGCACGACTACGCGCACCTTGGGATCGAGCGCAAGGCGCGCCACCGCGTCGGCGAGCGCGTCGAGCAGTTCGCCGGTGAGCGCATTGCGCGCCTCGGGGCGGTTCATGGTCAGGGTGGCGATGCCATCCTCGAAGGTTTCCAGCAGTTGGTCAGACATGAGCTTCTCCCCGTTCACTGATCTTGTCGGCCCTGAACCTATGCGCCCCGCCGCCGGGCAGCAATGCTGACCTTAGGGGACGGGTCCAGGCGGGCACTTTGAAGCGCTGGCAAAACAGGCTAGGTTACCGACATGGCCGATACGCTCCACACCCCTGATCTCGTCACGTCGCTGCAAGCCTTGCTGCCTGAACTCGCCGCGCGCGCCGCGGAAATGGAGGACGCGCGCCGCCTCCCCGCCGATCTCGCCCAGAAGCTCGCGGCGGCCGGCGTGTTCCGCATGGTGACGCCGAAGCGCTATGGCGGGCACGAATCCACGCCGCGCGAAATCGTTGAGGTCACCGAGGCGCTCGCCGCCGCCAATGCCAGCGCTGGCTGGTGCGCGATGATCGGCGCCACCACCGCGCTGAATGCAGCGTACATGGAGCCGGTCTTTGCGGAAGAGATTTACGCAAACCCGATGATTATCACCGGCGGCGTTTTCGCGCCGATGGGCCGGGCCATTGTCGAGGGCGATCACTACCGCGTCACCGGGCGCTGGCAGTGGGGCTCAGGTTCTGCCAACTGCACCTGGCTCTGCGGCGGCTGCACGATCTGGGAAAACGGCGAAATGAAACGCCTCGCCTCCGGCGCGCCGGACACGCGCATGATGGTCTTCCCGGCCACGGACGCGGCGCTGCACGACACCTGGCATGTAATGGGCCTGAAGGGCACGGGCTCCGGCGATATCGAAGTGAAGGACCTGCTCGTACCGAAAGGCCGGTCGGTTTCGCTGGTATCGGACAGGCCGAACGAGGCCGGCGCGCTGTTCAAGTTCCCGGCCTTCGGCCTGCTCGCGCTCGGCGTCTGCGGCGTGGCGCTCGGCAATGCCCGCGGCGCGCTGGACGCCTTCCATGACCTTGCCACCGTCAAGAAAAGCCAGGGCTCGGCCAAGACGCTGTCAGAGCGCCAATCCATGCAGGCCGCCTATGCTACCTGCGAAGCCCAATGGCGCGCAGCGCGCGCCTACCTCTTCTCGGAGATCGACCGTGTGTGGGCCATCGCTGAGCAGTCAGACGAAATCCCGATGGAGATCCGCGCGGACCTGCGCCTCGCCTGCACGCACATGACGCGCACTGGAGCGGATATCTGCCGAACGCTCTATGATCTCGGCGGCGGCGCGGCCCTGTTCGAATCCAGCGACCTGCAACGCCGCTTCCGGGATGCCCACGCCATCACGCAGCATATCGTGACCGCGCCTTCGACTTTGGAACTCACGGGCCGCATCCTCTTTGGCCTGCCCACCGATGCGGGCATGGTCTGACCGAATTTTGATCTGCCAGGAGATGCCATGACCGAGATGAAGACGACCGGGGAAACAAAAGAGGCCCGCCGGGATACAGGCGGGCCGGCCGCTGTCTTCACGTTCGACCGCGAGCCTGCTGCCCTGCAGGAAGATGTGCGCGCCGCTGTCACCGCGGGGGCAGGCTTGTCATCGTCCTATTTCATCATGAACGCCGCCGCGACGCTGATTGCAGGCTATGGCCTGCTCGCCGATTCGGTCGCGGTGATCATTGGGGCGATGTTGATTGCCATGCTTTATGGCCCGATCCTGGGGCTCGGTCTTGCCATGGCAGAGGCGAATACGCGCCTCCTGAGCCGCGCCTTCGTGGCAGAGGCGCTTGGCGCGGCCTGGGTGCTGGCCATCGGGTTCGGCCTCGGCCTCCTGCACAAGGATATTGCCATTGGCGAGCAGGTGCTGGCACGGACAGCGCCGAACCTGCTCGACCTGATGATTGCGCTCGTCGGCGGCGCTGCCGGTGCCTACGTGATGACCGCGCCAAGAATATCGAGCGCGGTGGTCGGGGTTGCGATCGCCACCGCGCTTTGCCCGCCTCTTACGGCGTGCGGCATCTTGTTTGCGCATGGCCAGCCCGGGCTCGCGGGCGGTGCTTTCCTGCTCTTCCTGACGAACCTGATTGCCATCGCCGTGGCGGCGATGTTGGTCTTTCTTGCGCGTGGGCATCGCGCGGTTTTCCGCAGCGGCGAGGCAACCGTGTCCTGGACGGCGCGGATCACTGCGCTCGCGCTGCTAGGAGGGCTCGGCGTTTATCTCGCCGGCGCCCTGAACCGGGCTGTCAGCGAGGTCTCAATCCGCGACCGGGCGCAGCAGGCACTCAGCCGCGCGCTGGAGGGCTATCCCGGCGCCCGGGTCATCGAACTTCGCTTCGAGGATGACGCGGAGCAGCGCGCGGCCGCCTTCGCCGTCATCCGTTCGCCTGCATCCTTCTCGCCTGCAGACATTGCCCTTCTGGACGACGCGGTCGACGCGGCTTCAGGCGATGACGTCTTGCTTCACGTTCGTACGGTACGCGTCGAAGAGCTGACGCGCGACGGGCCCGTGCAACAACAGGCCTGGCCCGGCGGGCTCGACTAGGCCGGGCTCACCACGTCTCGTTCCACGGTCTGAGGTCCAGCTCATGTGTCCAGGCGGAGCGGTGCTGGCGGTGCAGCCAGACATAGTTCTTGGCAATCTCGTCCGGGATCAGCAGCCCGTCCCGCGCCCGGCGTTCGTCCGCATCCGGAAGGTTGTCGCGGATGAACTGGCTGTCGATTGCGCCATCCACGACGATGTGTGCCACATGTATTCCGCTCGGGCCGAGCTCTCGCGCCATCGACTGGGCGAGCGCCCGCAGCGCATGCTTGGCCCCGGCAAAGGCGGAGAAGCCGTCCCGGCCGCGAATGCTTGCCGTGGCGCCCGTGAACAGGATGGTCCCACGCCCGCGCGGCTTCATCACGCGCGCCGCTTCCCGCCCGGCGATAAAGCCTGAGAAGGCGGCCATCTCCCAGACCTTCTGATAAACCCGCGCCGTCGTCTCGGTGATGCCGAAGCGGACGTTCGCGCCGATATTGAACACGCAGACTTCCAGCGGGCCGACCTCCGCTTCGATCTGATTGAACAGCGCAGTCGTCGCCTCTTCCTCGCGCGCATCGACACCGAACGCGCGCGCCTTGCCGCCCGCCGCTTCGATGTCTGCGACGAGCTCCCCCAGCAAATCGAGATTGCGCGCCCGCCGGGTCACACAGGCTGTCAGGCCTTCCCGCGCAAAGGCCCTCGCAATCGCGCCGCCGGTCGCATCGCCTGCGCCGATGATCAAGGCTGCCCCGTTTGACATCGCGTCCTCCCGTTTCTTTTCGGAACCCACTCTTGCTTGAGACTTGCGCGACACACAAGGAGCAGGGCTAAACAGGCAGATGGACCGAAGTCTGAGCATCGCAATCGCCGGCGCCGGAATTGGCGGCCTCGCCGCGGCCACCCTGCTCGCGCGCGCAGGCCACCGCGTGACCGTGTTTGATCAGTTCGAAGCGGCCCGCCCGGTCGGCTCAGGGCTCATGCTGCAGGAGACCGGCCTTGCCATCCTCGGCGCCCTCGGTCTGCGCGATAAGGCCGAAGCCCTTGGCAGCCCGATCGCCCGGCTCTGGGGCATTTCATCCGATACAGGGCGCGCCGTGCTCGACGTGCGCTACGACGCCCTCCGCCCCGGCCTGCGCGGTATCGGCATCCAGCGGTCAGCTGTGTTTACGATCCTCAATGAGACGGCGCTCGCGTCCGGCGCCGCCTTTGTCTCTTCCGCGCGCATCACGTCGGCAGATCCCGGCACCGGGACACTGACGAGTTCGCACGGCGCCGCGCCAGGCCCGTTTGACATCATTATCGACGCGCTCGGCGTGCGCTCCCCGCTCGCGCCGTCTCCCGCATCGGAGCTTCCCTACGGCGCCCTCTGGGCGACGCTGCCCTGGCCGGACGATGGCCCGTTCAACCCCGAAGCGCTGGAGCAGCGCTATCATGCGGCCCGCCAGATGACCGGCGTGATGCCTTCCGGGCGGTTGCATGCAGGCGACGCGCTGAGCCTCACCTATTTCTGGTCCATCCGGGGCGACGCCTACGACGCCTTCCGCGCGGCGCCGCTGGACCAGTGGAAGGACGCTGCCCGCACCCTCTGGCCGGAGACGGCGATGCTTGTTGATCAGATCACGGACCATAAGCAGCTGACCTTCGCCCGCTACCGCCACCGCACGCATTGGCCCGCCGCCACCGGCCGCCTCATCCATCTCGGCGACAGCTGGCACGCCGCCAGTCCGCAGCTCGGGCAGGGGGCGAACATGGCGCTGCTGGACGCCTATGCGCTCGCCCGCGCGGTCGAGGCGCACAGCCAGCCCGCAGACATCGCTGCCATGTATGTGCGCCAGCGCGCGGCCCATGTGCGTCTTTTCCAGCTGATGACCTGGGCCTTCACGCCGGTCTACCAGTCGGACTCGAACATCCTGCCCTGGCTGCGAGATTGGCTGGCAGCGCCCGTGTCAAAGCTCTGGCCCGCCCCGCCCATCCTCGCTGCATTGGTCAGCGGCGGGCTCGGCGCCCCGCTCAAGAAACTGGGCCTCAGCGCTGGCAGGTAGCGCAATAAAACGTCGAGCGCCCGGACTGCACGATCCGCTTCACCGCCGCGCCGCAGCGTTTGCAGGCCTCGCCCTCGCGTGCGTACACATCGAACCGGTGCTGGAAGTAACCGAGGCCCCCATCCGTCCCCGCAAAGTCCGAAATGGAAGACCCGCCCGCCGCAATCGCCTCGGCGATCACCGCGTTGATCGCCGGTGCCAGCCGAAAGGCGCGCACCCCCGGCACGCTGCGCGACAACCGCTTCGGCGAGATGCCCGCCCGGTAAAGCGCTTCGCACACATAGATATTGCCCAGCCCCGCAATGATCGACTGATCGAGCAGCGCCGCCTTGATCGGCGCCGCCTTGCCCGCCAGCGCCTCATCCAGATAGGCCGCCGAAAACCCGTTCGACATCGGCTCCGGCCCCATCGCCTTTAACCTTGGGTAGGCCTCAAAACTGGCGGCTGGCCAGAGTTCCATGAAGCCGAACCGGCGGGGGTCGTTATAGGTGACGGTCTCGCCGCCCTCCATATGGAAGATGACATGGTCGTGCGCGGTGAGCACGCCCGTGTCATGCACGAACGCCCCCTGCATCGCCCCGGAAATCGTGAACCGCCCGGACATGCCGAGATGCATCACCAGAACTTCGCCCGTGGAGAGATGCGCCGCGAGGAATTTCGCCTGCCGCGCGAGCCGGTCGATCCGGGCGTTTGCGAGCCGCTCACCAAACCGCTCGGGCAGGGGAAAGCGCAGGTCCGCCCGCCGCTGCTCCAGCCGCAGGATCCGCCGGCCTTCCATCACGGGGGCCAGTCCGCGGCGAACTGTCTCGACTTCAGGTAATTCAGGCATCCTTATCGCATATACGCTAAGCGACACGAGATAGGTAAGGTGGTTCAGCATGGCTGAAACAGACGGCACAGAGCGCAAGGTCTCCTTCGGGTTCGAGGAGGTGACGGAGTCCGAGAAGGTCGCCCGGGTAAAGGGGGTTTTCCGCTCGGTCGCCTCGCGCTACGACCTGATGAACGATTTCATGAGCGCCGGCGTCCACCGCCTTTGGAAACACGACGCCATGAACAAGGTGAACCCGCAGCCCGGCGAGCGCCATCTCGACGTCGCGGGCGGCACCGGCGAACTCGCCCGCGCCTTCCTTGAGCTTGCCGACAAGTCAGGCGCCCGCCGCGGCGACACACGCCCCGCCACCGCCATCGTCTGCGATATCAACGACGCGATGCTCGAAGCTGGCAAAGCGCGCGCCGACAATGCGAAATGGGAAGGCCGCCTCGACTGGGTCTGCGCCGATGGCCAGAAATTGCCCTATCCGGACAAGAGTTTTGACGCGGTCACCGTCTCCTTTGGCATCCGCAACTTTGCCGACCGGGCGGCGGGCCTGCGCGAATTCCGCCGGGTCCTGAAAACCGGCGGCCGGCTTGCCGTGCTGGAGTTCAGCCAGATGACAGCGCCGATCCTGCAGGAAGCCTACGACACCTACAGCTACGCCGTGATCCCGCGCCTCGGAGAACTGATCGCCGGTGACCGCGCGAGCTATCAATATCTCGTCGAGTCGATCCGCAGGTTCCCGGAACAATCCGTGTTCAGGGCCGAGATCGAAGGCGCCGGTTTCCGGCAGGTGTCTGTCACCAACTATTCCGGCGGCATCGCCGCGCTGCACTTTGGCTGGGCGGCGTGATCATGGACCGCTCAGTTCCCGTCGATCTTGACGCCGTCTTCGCCGACCGAGATCTCGACCTTGTCCGGCCCGCCATCGCCTTCGGTGAAGTAATAGACCCCGAAGGCCACTGCGCCGGCCACCAGCACGCCGACGACCAGGTACAGGAAGTTATTGGATGAGGGGGAATCGGACATGATGAAGCTCGCTCTCTGCAATTTGGTTTCTACTGGTCAACGCGCAGGTCTCCGGCTTGGTTCCGCGTCCTTGGGAAATACCTAGATGAGCGCGCTCGGTGACTACTGGCGCCTGATGCGCGCGGGCACGGCGCTCGCCCGCCATGACGTCGTGCTGCCCGGCGCCTACCAGACCCGGCTGCCGATTCCCGCCCGGATGGCCGGCAGCGTCCTGCGCCTGTTCGGCGGCGCCAGGGGCCGCCCCGGCCAACGCCTCGCCGCGGCCCTCGAAGGCCTCGGCCCCGCCTACATCAAGCTCGGGCAGTTCCTCGCCACCCGGCCGGATGTTTTCGGTTCCGAAGTCGCAGGCGACCTTGGGCGCCTCAAGGACAAGCTGGCGCCCTTCTCGATGAAGCTCGCCCGCGCTGCGCTTGCGGCCGAGTTCACTGAGGCCGAAGCGATCCGCCTTTTCCCGGGCCTCTCGGAGCCGGTCGCCGCCGCCTCCCTCGCGCAGGTCCACAAGATGTCCCTGCCGGACGGGGACCGCGCCGTAAAAATCCTCCGTCCCGGAATCGAACGCCAGCTTAGCCTCGAGCTTTCCGCCATGCGCCGCGCCGCGCGCACCATCGAAGGCATCTCCAGCGAAAGCCGCCGCCTGCGGCCCATCGCCTTCACCGACACGATCTCAAGCTTCATGCTGCGCGAACTCGACCTTCGTCTCGAAGCCGGCGGCGCCGACGAGATGCGCGCCATCAACGCGAAGACGGGTTTCTTCGAAATCCCGAAAGTCGACTGGGAGCGCACGGGCAGACGTGTACTGACGATCTCCTGGATCAACGGCACGCCTCTGACAGCGCCCGGCGTGCTGGGCCGTCCAGGCCTCGACCGCGTGCGGCTTGCCAACGACATCACGCAGGGCTTTCTCTCCAGCGCCATCGAACACGGCATCTTCCATGCCGACATGCACGAAGGCAACGCGATCCTGACGCCGGAAGGCCGCATCGCGCTCGTCGATTTCGGCATTATCGGCCGCATCGGCCCGATGGAGCGCCGCTTTCTCGCCGAAATCCTCTGGGGCTTCCTGAAGCGCGACTACATCCGCATCGCCGAAGTCCATTTCGAAGCGGGTTATGTTCCGCCCACCCAGTCGGTCGGCGATTTCGCTCAGGCCCTGCGCTCCATCGGCGAGCCGCTCTTTGGTCGCCCGGCCGAAGAAGTCTCGATGGGCCGGGTGCTGCTGCAGCTGTTCGATTATACTCACACGTTCGGCATGGCCCTGCGCCCCGAACTCGTCCTCCTCCAGAAAACGATGGTGCAGGTTGAAGGCGTCGCCCGCGCCATCGATCCCACGCACAATATCTGGAACGCGTCCGAGCCTGTCATCGAAGCCTGGATGCGCCGCAATTTCGGCCCCGAAGGCGCCGCCCGGATGATCTCTGAAAACGTCCGCGCCGTGACGAACCGCCTGAAGCGCCTGCCCGAGGTCATGGACCGGTTCGAGAAAAGCCTTGAGGCCGAGCCTGCGCCGCCGCCCGCCGCCAAAGCGCCGTTCGCGCCCTGGTGGGGCTGGTTCGGCCTGATTGGCGTGCTGGGCGTTGCGGCCGCCTGGGCGGCCCGGAGCTTCTAGGCTGCGCCGTCAGCCGAGGCTTACCGGACCGGAACGTTCTCCTCCGAAGGCAGAGCAGCTTCGGCCGGGACCGGCTCAGGCCGCGGCTCGATCGCAAGGTCGCCCGGAACCGCGCCGAAATGCGCCGGCAGCAAGCGAATTTCTCGCGGGACTGGTTCCAGCCAGTCCTGACACTCCCGTCTCTGGAGTAAAGGGTTAAGGCGGGTCCCCACCTGCGTTAACGTCTCCTCAATCGCCGTTGCGAGGAGCCCGCACCATGACCCGTTTCCTGATCGCCGTAGCTGCCTTTGGCTGCCTGTCCGCCCCTGCCTTTGCGGATGTCTGCTCTGCGGCCACCGAGGCGGCCACGCGCGCGGCGCTTGCGTCGGCCGAGGCCTCCGGCCGGCGCACCTCGACCGTCCGCGTCGCCTGCGGCGGCGAGAAACAAACCCTTGTCCTGCACCGCATCGACGGCGCCTCCGGCAGCTCGGTCTCGGTGCGCGAAGTGAAGAAGCCCGAAGGCGCCAAGATGATGTCCGCGAGCTCCAAGGGCGATTTCAGCTCATCGTCCGCCTCCCGCGTCATCCGCGTGAAAGACTGAAGCCGCGGGCGAGCGCTGCCTCAATTGCTGCCAAAAGCTTGATGCCGGCTGCTTAATCCCAAGGATTTGATGGGACCATCGCAAGGTTTTTGCGATAGGAAAGCCGATGAAACCTGACCGGCCCGCCTGAATGAACCCACCGCGCATCCTCCTGATCATCGGCGGCGGCATTGCCGCCTATAAAAGCCTTGAGCTGATCCGCGAGCTCGGCCGGCGCGGCATTGCTTCGCGCGCGGTCCTCACCAAGGCCGGCGCCGAGTTCGTCACGCCCTTGTCCGTCTCTGCCCTCTCGGGCGAGAAGGTGTTCACCGAACTCTTCGACCTGACGGACGAGACCGAGATGGGCCATATCGAGCTGTCGCGCTCGGCCGATCTCGTCGTCGTCTGCCCCGCCACCGCTGACCTGATGGCAAAAGCCGCCGCCGGCCTCGCCAACGATCTCGCCTCCACCGCCTTGCTCGCCACTGACAAGCCTGTGCTGATGGTGCCCGCCATGAATGTGCGGATGTGGGAACACGCTGCCACCAAGCGCAGCGTCGCCCGCCTGCGCGCTGACGGCGTGCGCGTTGTCGAGCCGGATGTCGGCCCCATGGCCTGCGGGGAGTTCGGCCCCGGACGCCTGCCGGATGTCCTCGCCATCGTCCGCGAAGTGGAAGCCGCCCTCGCCCCGCCGTCGAAGCGCCTTGAAGGCCTCCACGCTCTCGTTACCGCCGGCCCGACGCGTGAGCCGCTCGATCCCGTGCGCTACATTTCCAATCACTCGTCCGGCAAGCAGGGCTACGCCATCGCGTCCGCCCTCGCTGCCGAAGGCGCCCGCGTCACGCTCGTCTCGGGCCCCGTCGCGCTCAAGGCGCCGGACGGCGTCACATTCGTCCCGGTCGAAACCGCACGCGACATGCTGAAAGCCTGCGAGGATGCACTGCCCGCAGACGTGTTCGTCTCCGTCGCCGCGGTTGCCGACTGGCGCCCGGTGAAGGCTGCGCCGAAAAAGCTGAAGCTGAAAGGCACCGGCGAAGCGCCCGCCATCCAGCTCACCGAAAACCCGGATATCCTGCGCACCCTCAGCAGCAAGCGAAAGGGCCGCCCCCGCCTCGTCATCGGCTTCGCCGCCGAAACGCACGACGTCGAACAGCTCGCCGCTGAGAAACGCGCCCGCAAGGGCTGCGACTGGATCGTCGCCAATGATGTCTCCGGTGACGTGATGGGCGGCAGCGAAAACGAGATCTACCTGATCACCCCCGAAGGCGCCGAACACTGGCCGCGTCTCGGCAAGGATGAAGTCTCCCGCCGCCTCGCCGCCCGCGTCGCCGACGCCCTCACAGGCCCCGCCCCGCGCCTCAGCCTCGCGGCGGAGTAAGGGCCCCGGCTCAGCTTTCCTTGTCAGGTCCAAGCCCCGCCAGCCGTCGCGGAAGGTCTGCGCGGGCATGCAGGAAATCGAGAATCACGACTTGCGTGTCATCCGCGATGAACACGACGAAGTGCTGCCCCGCGCGCGCGAAACGCAAGGACTCGGGCAGGCTTGGATCAATCAAGCGGCGGCAATCGTAGGACTGCGCCGAGCCATCAGCGATCTCCCGGCAACACGCGATGAGGTCTCCTTCATAAGCCGCCGCCTGTCGCGGGCCAAACGTCTGAACCGTCCAGATCGCAATGTCCGTCAGCGCCGCCTCGGCGTGCCGCGTCAGGCGCCAGGGCCTCGCCATCAGGTTTGCGCGCGCGCTTTCGCAAACGCCCGGCGGATGGCCTCTTCGCCGCTACCGTCAGCCAGATCGCCGCGGCGCGCTTGCTCAAGACTCAAGGTAAGCCGTGTACGGAGGAGTTCCGTCTCGTCCTCCTCGCGTTCCAGCAGCCGAAGTCCGGCCCGCAGCGCTTCAGACGCGTTCTGATACCGTCCGGATGCGACCAGCCGGTCGATCATCGCGGATTGGGCCTGCGTCAGGACAACATTGCGAGTAGCCATGGCGACCTCCATCGATCGATTGGCAATATATGCCAATGGCCGGAAGGATCAAGCCTTCGGCCAGAGCGTCCCGCCTCCCGCTTGACTCTCCCCCAGAGTCTCCGCACCCGGAGGCGATGAGCACCGTCACTGTCCGGGTTCGCCCGCTGCCGCATTTCGAGGGCCTTGAGTTGCCCGCTTACGAGACCTCCGGCTCGGCCGGCATGGACGTGCGCGCGGCCGTGCCCGAAGGCGAGCCCGTCACGCTGAAGCCCGGCGAGCGCGCAATGGTGCCGACAGGCTTGTCAGTTGCCATCCCCGAAGGATACGAGATCCAGGTCCGCCCGCGCTCTGGCCTTGCCGCCAAGCACGGCCTCACCTGTCTCAACACGCCGGGCACCATCGACTCCGACTACCGCGGCGAGATCAAGGTCATCCTGATCAATCTCGGCGCCGAAGCATTCGTCATCCAGCGCGGCGAACGCATCGCCCAGCTCGTCCTTGCCCCCGTCACCCGCCTCGCGTGGAGCGAAGTGGACGCGCTCGACGAAACCGCCCGCGGCGCCGGCGGATTTGGCTCCACGGGGCGCTGATCCAATTTAATGGGCGAGGGCCCTTGCGCGGCCCCCAAGCTTACCCACATTGATATTCGATAAGAGTGGGAGGTGACGATGAGTGCCCTGTGGCCGGTCTTTGCAATCATCCTGTTCGTCTGGGTGCTCACGCGCGGCCAGCGCCGCCGTAATCTGCGACGCTATGAGCCCGATCCCCGTGATGACGAGATCGCCCGTCTCAAGGACCGCGTCGGCGCGCTCGAGGAAATTATCACCGGCGACGACTGGCGCCTGCGCCGCGATTTTGACGGGCTCTGACGCCCACTTCCCACCACCGCCCCGTTGGGGCATGTTTCTGAAGACTTGGAGGAAGACAGAAATGGGTCCGTTCGAAATGGTGGTGCTCATCGTCGCGATCAGCGTCGGGGCAGGGGTCTATCAGACCTACCTCAAAACCCGTGCGAATTCCGCCGCCGATCAAACCACGCAGACCGATGTCTCCGAGATGCGCGACGAAATCGGCAAGTTGAAGGAGCGCGTGCGCGTGCTGGAGGCGATCGTCACCGACAAGGATCGCACGCTCGCCGAAGAAATCCGCAAGCTCGCCTGAGCCCGCGCCCCAACACTTGTCTGACAAGACCTTAACCGCGCCGCCTGATTTTCTGCGCGGCCTTTTGCCGGATACTCAGCTTCCTGCGCTAGGTTGACCCCGGACAGGGAGACCCCGCCATGACGACCTTCGGCAACAGACAAAGCGCCCCCGGCGTTCATGGCGCAAAGCCCACTTTCGGCAAGAAGACGTCGCAGGCGCCGGCCCCGCGCGCCATGCCAGCCGCCAAGTCCGGTCTGTCGTCCGGTTCTCTCGCCTTCCTCCAGGCCGATCACAATCGCGCCCCGGCAGCGGCGCCGGCCCCTGCAAGCCGCCAGATCCCTGGCGCCGCCGCACCCGCCGCTCAGACCGCCTCCCAGACCGCCTCCCAGACCGCCTCCCAGACCGCCGGCCACACCGCCGGCCACACCGCCGGCAAGCCCGTCTGGGGCCGGCGCGTGATTGCCGCCCTGATTGATGTCGCCGTCCTCATCGTGCCGCTGGTCTTGATCATCGGCGTGTTGGGCCCCCAGCCGCAGACCACCGATGCGCAGTTTGCGCGTCAAGTTGGCGTCTTCGTGTGCCTCTCACTGGGCAGTCTCGCCTATGCGATCGGTATGGAATCCTCGTCCCGGCAGGCGACGCTCGGCAAGTTGGCCGTCGGCGCAATCGTCACCGACAAGACCGGCGGCAAGCCGACGCTTGGCGCGATCATCATGCGAAACACGCTCGGCAAGCTCGTGTCGGGTCTGACGCCGTTCTACATCAGTTACCTGATGGGCCTTGCCCGCAAGGACCGGCGCTGCTTGCATGACCTCATGGCGGGCACCATGGTCTGCGCCAAAAGCAAGACGTCGTTCTCTTACGACCAGACCTTCGCCTAGAGCAAAGCGCCTTCATCCTTGCGGAACTTCGCGAGCAGGTAGTTCGGCGTATCCTCGATCGTGTCGAGCGCGCCAAAGGCAAAGGCCTCACGGTCGAGCACCAGGTCGCGCGGGCGAAGCGGGCGCGAGATTTCGAGGCCTTCCAGCGTCCGCGCGCGGGAGAACGCCACATAGGCTTGTCCGTGGGCGAACATTCCGGAATCAAAATCGATGAACACGTTGTCGAGCGTCAGGCCCTGCGCTTTGTGGATCGTGACCGCATAGGCTAGGCGCAGCGGCACCTGCTTGAACGTACCCACCACTTCGCGCTTCACCTTCTTTGAATCCATTTCGAAATCGTAGCGGTACTTCTCCCACGCCGCCGCCTCGATCTCGTACACACGGCCTGCGATCTTCACGATCACGCTTTTCGCGCCGAACCCTTCGACATGCCCCAGCGTGCCGTTCACCCAGCGCCCTTCCGGGTCGTTGCGGATCAGCATCACGCGCGCGCCCACCTTCAGTTCAAGGTCGGACTCGGTCGGAAAACTCTTCTCATCGAACTGGCCCTGCACATCCGCCGGAAACACTTTCCGTTCGCCCTTCAGCTCCGCCAGCCGCGTCTGGTTGATGCGGAACGCGTTCGCATTGTTCGGCGTGAGCACGACATGTGTTTCTGACGCCTCGGACGCCGTGCGCGTCGAGACCACCCGCGCGAGCGTTGCCTCGTCCGAAGGCGTCACGCGGCCGGACCGCAGCGCGCCGAGCAGCGCCAGGAAGCGCGGGTCTTCCTGCCGGAACACATGCTTCAGCGCCAGCAGGGAGAACTCGGCATCCTTGAACGCCGGCGCATTGAAGAAATAGTTCCCGCCAAACCGCTCCAGCAGGATCGGGCTCTCCTGGTTCGACACCACGGGTGGCAGTTGGTGCAGGTCGCCGGACAGTATCATCCGTACGCCGCCGAATGGCCGCTTCGATCCCCGGTTCAGCTTCAGGCTGGCGTCAATTGCGTCCAGCATGTCGGAGCGCACCATCGAGATCTCGTCGATCACCACCGTATCCACTGCCCGCACCACCCGCGCGTTGGGCAGGCGCCGCACATCCTGCGCCTCGATCAGGCGCGGCGGCAGCTTGAAGAAGGAATGGATCGTCTGCCCGCCGGCATTCATCGCCGCGACGCCCGTCGGCGCAACAATGACCGCTTTGTCGCCCGCCTCGCTCAGGAACTTGCGGAGCAGGGTCGTTTTGCCGGTGCCGGCTCGCCCGGTCAGGAACAGATTGCCCTGCGCGCCTGCCCCGCGCGCCACCCATTCGGCGGGCGCCGCATAAATGCTTTCAGGCGTCGGGGGCATCTTGCGGGGCAAGCTCAGGGGCTGACGAGACGCATCTGGCGCGCCTTGCTTGCGGCGGTAGTGCTCGCCACCACTTGCCAGCCCAGCGCCTCATAGGCCCGCCGCGCGCCGATGTTCTCCTCGTCCACATCGAGGCTCAGCGCGCCGGTTGCCGACTGGCGCGCCACTTCGAGCAGCCCGCGCGCGACACCGCAGAACCGCCAATCCGGGTCCACGAACAAGTGGTCGATATAATCCTGGACGCGCTGGATCGTCAGGAAGCCGATCACGCCGGCTTCGGGCTCCGCCGCCACCCAGGCATTCGGCGGGGTCAGGGCCCGCCGCAGGATCAGGTATTGCCCGCGATTGCGCGCTCGCCACGGCATGTCCGTCAGGCAGTCCCTGAAGACCGCAAGGCACGCGCCCGCATCCGTCGCAACGAACGGCCTGATGCTCCACCCGGCTCCGGCATGCCTGTACATGTTGCGCAGATTAAAGGGGCCCGCGCGCCGCGTCCAGCCGGAACCGGCGCCTACATTTGCATCGTCCAGCCTTCGACGCCCATCGCCGCCTGACGCACCGCTTCCGACAGTGTCGGGTGCGCATGACTGGTGCGCGCGATGTCTTCGGAGGCTGCCCCGAACTCCATCGCCACGCAGATCTCGGCGATGATCTCGCCGACACCAACGCCGATCATGTGCGCGCCGAGGATCCTGTCGCTGCCCTTCTCGGCGAGGATCTTCACGAAACCCGCGGTCTCGTGGTTCGTCCGTGCACGGGAGTTTGCCATGAAGGGGAACTTACCCTTCACATACTCGACGCCCGCCGCTTTCAGCTCTTCCTCGTTCTTACCGACCCAGGCGATTTCCGGGTTCGTGTACACGACGCTTGGCACCAGGTTGTAATCGACATGGCCCGCCTTGCCGGCGATGAGCTCCGCTACCGCCGTGCCGTCATCCTCTGCCTTGTGCGCCAGCATCGGCCCGTGGATACAGTCGCCCACCGCCCAGACGCCGTCCGCCACCTTGAAGTGGCCATCGATGACATCCACCACGCCGCGCTTGTCGGTCGTTCCGCCCACCGTCTCGAGGCCAAGGCCCTCCGTGTACGGTTTGCGTCCGATCGCCACGATCACGACATCCGCGTCCAGCGCGTCGGACGCGCCGCCCTTGGCCGGCTCGATGTTCACTTTCAGCTTGGTCTTCGTCTTCTCGATGCCGGTCACTTTCGTGCCGAGCCGGAAGGCGAGGCCCTGCTTCTTGAAGGTCCGCTCGGCCTCTTTCGCGACTTCCGCATCCGCCGGCGGCAGGATGCGCTCGAGATACTCGACCACAGTCACTTCCGAGCCGAGCCGCGCCCAGACCGATCCCATCTCGAGGCCGATCACGCCGGCGCCGATCAGCACCAGCTTCTTCGGCACGGCCTTCAGACTCAGCGCCCCGGTGTTCGAGACGACGCGCTCCTCGTCGATCTCGATGCCGGGCAGGGTGGCCGGCTCCGAGCCCGTCGCGATCACGATGTTCTTTGTCTCCAGCACCTGGGTGCCGCCAGCCGCCAGCGCGACTTCGACGCGTCCCTTGCCAAGGATCTTGCCGCGCCCTTTGACATACTCGACCTTGTTCTTCTTGAAGAGGAACTCGATGCCCTTCGTCAGCCCGTCCACCGCGTCCGATTTCTGCGCCATCATCTGGGTGAGGTCGAGTTCCAGCTTGCCGACCTTGATACCCAGCCCCGCAAAGTCCGTCTTCGCGGCCGCGTAGAGGCCGGAAGCGTGCAGCAGCGCCTTGGACGGAATGCAGCCGACGTTCAGGCAGGTGCCGCCGAGCGTGCCGCGCATCTCGACACAGGCGACTTTCAGGCCCAGCTGCCCGGCGCGGATCGCGCAATTGTAGCCGCCGGGGCCGCCGCCGATGATGACGACGTCATAAATCTCTGACATAGGAATGCATTCCTTTTGCCGGGCGGGCGCCCGGAGGGCCGGTTGGTATGCGGCGCATCCCTAGAGATTCCGGCCTCGAAATCAATCCGCTGAAAACGGAATTGAGACCTAGCCGCGCTTCACAAATGCGAGCGCCCCGGCCAGCGCGACCATCGCGCTGCCAGAGACGACTTCATCCATCCACAGGCTCGAATCGGTCCCCATCGCGGCCATCGCGCCGGGCAGGGCCGCAAACAGGATCGCGCCGGTCACGCCAAACCAGGCGCCGCTCTTGATGTTCAGCGCCGCGAGCAGGCCGCCGAGCACCGCAAGTCCTGCCGCGAGGATGCGCCACAGGCTTGTCGGGGGCTGCAGCAGCGCATCATCCAGCGGGCTACCCCGGCTGACGATCAACAACACGGCAGACACACCCTGCCAGAGCAGCCAGAGTGCAATCAGGGCGAGCGCGGCGCCGGCCAGTCGTCGGATCATGTGTGTGTCCTCCCCAAACATCGTTCGATGGAGAGGCTAGGCCGAAGCGGGGCGCCCCGCAACTGGATCGGCAATTGCGGCGGCGATCAGGCCGCTTCGTCTTCTTCGTCTTCGTCCCACTCGCCGCGGCGGCGGGCGAGGGCAGCGGCCTTGGCGGCCTGCTTGCGGCGCGCCTGCGCAATGAACATGGCGCGCTGTCGCTGCACCATGATGTCCGGTACGAAAACCGGTGGGTGTTTCTTTTTCACCTTCGCAGGCTTTTCCATCACCGGCGACAGCAGCGGCGCCATCGCCTGCGCCGGTTGGGCCACGGCCGCGGCGGCCACTTCCGGGCGCCGCATCGTCTCAGGCGTGACGTCCGCGTCAATGAATTCCGGCGGCTGCTTGCGCAGTTCCCAGACCGCGACCAGCAGCAGCAGCGCGCCCGCCATCAGGCCTGCCATTGCGCCTTCGCCCGCGCCCGGGTCCTGCCACCAGAGCGGATCGAAATGCACAAGGAAAACCGAAGGGATCGAGAAGGCCAGCGCAAACAGGTACCAGCCCACCGCGCCGCCCTTCCGGGCGGCCAACGTCGCGCCGGAGGCGTAGTACCCAAGCGCCGCAAACAGGTAGGCCGCCCCGTGCGCAATGCCGAGTTCGCGCCAGTTCACGCCGCTCATCCCGTTGGCCACGTCGTCGGTCACGATCCAGCCCATCACCATCACGATCGAAGGCCAGCGCACGGCCGTCAGCGCCCCGAATGCAAAGGCGATGGCATAGACCGTGAGCAGGACGGCAATCAGGCGGCGCGGCATACCGAACGCGTAGCACGCGCGTGGTAAGTGCCCGCTGAAACAGGTCGATGAAATTTCATAGAGTCAGCGAACGGGCGCAAAGACCAGCACGCTCAGCGTCAGGTGAGCCGCTACCTGAAGGGCAAACGTCATCACCAGCCCTTCCAGCGCGGACCTCAGATGCCAGGCGAGAAAGGTCAGCGCGTAGATGAAATACGGCCAGGTAAAGATCAGCCCGCCCTGCAGGTCCGTCAGCCAGGTGAAGAGGCCCCCGAACACCAGCGCCGCAGCGCCGGCCACATGCCAATAGGTCGGCAAGACCCGCCGCAGGCCCTCCAGCACGCCCCAAAGCAAAAGGCTCGAAACCGCGGGCCAGATGAGAACGAAAGCCACAACCGGCGGCGCCTGTGCCGGCTGCGGTACGCCGCCTCCCGAGGCCGCCACCTGTACCTGCGGCGCTGAGAAGACCGATACGGCAATCATTCCGATCAGCGCCGTGCCCAGCACAAGCGCCGCATAGGCCTGCACCAGGTACAGTGCTTTGGGTCCGTCATTGCGGGTCATGAAGGCCAGCCAGTTTGTCAGCGCACACTCCCTCTCTTTGCGTCCGGGCGAGCCGCCTGCTAGTTGAGCCCAAAGCATATTTTCAGGAAGGATAAAGCATGGGCCGCGTTTCAGGCAAAATGGCACTCATCACTGGCGGCGCGCAGGGCCTCGGCGAAGCGATCGGGCGGATGCTCGCCAAAGAGGGCGCGAAAGTCACCCTGACCGACGTCAACGGCGCCGGCGCCGAGAAGGTCGCCGCCTCGATCAACGCCGCTCACGGGGCAGGGACGGCCTTTGCCTTCCAGCAGGACGTGACGGACGAGGCCCGCTGGCAGGAAGTCGCCCAGGCCGCGCATGATGCGATGGGCGGGCTCAACGTGCTGGTCAACAATGCCGGCATCGGCTCGCTCGGCTCGGTCGAGGACGAGAGCTACGAGATGTTCCGGAAGGTTCAGGCCGTGGACGTCGATTCCATCTTCCTCGGCTGCAAGTATTGCATCCCGCTGATGCGCGCGCACGGCCTCGGCTCGATCATTAACATCTCCTCCATCGCCGGCATCATCGCGAGTGGCAACTACGTTTCCTACAACACTGCGAAAGCCGCGGTGCGGCATCTTTCCAAATCGGTCGCGCTGCACTGCGCCAAGACCGGCGGGCAGATCCGCTCAAACTCCGTACACCCCGTTTTCATCAACACGCCGATCCTCGACCGCACCAAGGAAATGTTCGGCGAAGCCAAAGCGCTCGAGAAACTCGGCCGCCAGATTCCGCTCGGCAAGGTCGGCGAGCCTGACGACATCGCCTACGCCGTCCTCTATCTCGCCTCAGACGAATCCAAACTCGTCACAGGCGCCGAACTGAAAGTCGATGGCGGCATCAGCGCGATGTAGCGCTTTGGTCTCGCGCTCCGGCGATGACCCCCTCAGAGCGCCTTAGCCGCTCTGAGGGAAAAAGGGCATTATACCAGAGCCTATCCGTGCGCGCTTTCGAGCTGGTCGTACGGGACGCCCTGCAGTAGCGGCATGAGTTCACTGCCGCCTTTCCAGATCATTTCCGCGGCCACGTAGAGGATGATCGCGAGGCCCACATAGGCAATCCAGCGATACTTGTTCAGCAGCCGCGCGATGAACGACGCCGCAAGGCCCATCAGCGCGATCGACAGGACGAGGCCAAAGATCAGCACTTCCGGATGGTCATGCGCAGCGCCGGCAACCGCCAGCACGTTGTCGAGCGACATCGATACGTCCGCAATCACGATCTGCCACGCCGCCTGAGACAGTGTCTTGGTTGGCGCGGCTGTCGCCAGATGACCATCGTGGTTGAGGTCCTGGCCAGTCGCGACTTCGAGTTCTTCCTGTTCACCGTGAGGCCCGGCGCGAAGCTCCTGCCACATCTTCCAGCAGACCCAGAGCAACAGCAGCCCGCCGACGAGCAGCAGGCCGATGATCTGGAGCAGTTGCGTCGTCAGCAGCGCGAAGATGATCCGCAGAACAGTCGCCGCCAGGATGCCGATCAGGATCGCCCGGCCGCGCTGTTCCTTCGGCAGGCCGGCCGCCGCAAGGCCGATGACGATGGCATTGTCGCCTGCCAGCACGAGGTCGATCATGATGACCTGGCCGAGGGCCGTCAGGGCTTCCGGCGTGAAGAAAGACTCAAGCATGGGCAGGTTGGCTCCGGGATTTCGCTTCTACATACCGGGTTTGGGCCGGGCGCCAAGCCTTACTCTGCCGCCACGACCTTCCGGCCAATGACAAACCAGGCATAGACCGCAAGCCCCCCGACAAGCGCCGCCGAGGCGATCAGGGGCAGGGCATGGTCGATCTGGTAAAGCCCGGCCCCGATCAGCGGGCCGAAGATGAACCCGGCGGGCGGCGCCGCCGACATCAAGGCCGCCGCCGAGCCCTGTTCTTCGCGGGTTACCGCGAGGCTGCCGAGCGCGTTGGCCGACGGGATCGCCAGGGCCGATCCGGTGCCGACAACCAGGAAACTGAGGCAAAGGATGGGGAAGGCGTGGAACGCATCCGCCGCGAGGTAGCCGAGACAAACCATCGCCAGGCCAATCGGCAAAAGCCGGCGCGGATCGGGCTTCATGCGCGAGATATAACCGAACTGAACCGCAATGGTCGCGACCGCCATGCAGGCGAAGGCGATGCCGGTGTAAAGCACGGCGGCCTGTGCGCCATTGCCGCCCTCGGTTTCGGAAAGCCGGTACCGGTCCTCGATGAACCAGGCGAGCGTCTGCTGAACCATGCCGACCCCGATGAAATAAGACAGCAGGAACAGGAGATGCGGGCGCACCCGCGGATCCGTCATAGCGAGCGGCTTCGGGCGCACGAAATTGCGGTCTCGCGGCACGGTCTTCGGCAGGGTGAAGGCGATCAGCACGCCGACGAGCAGGCAGAAGACGATCGAGCCCCAGATCGGCGCCAGGGCGCCAATCGGGGCGAGCACGGCGGCGCCCGCCGGGCCAAGGATAGAGCCGATGCTCATGCCGGCGCCGAGCATGCCGAGGCCCGCGGCGCGGTTTTGCGGCGTGGTGGCGTCCGTCATGGCCGCCATTGAGGCGGGCTGAAGCCCGGGCGAGAGCAGGCCGAACCAGAGCCGAGCGAAGATCAGAAGAAACATCAGCGAGGTGCCCGCAAGGGCGCCGGCGAGCGCTGCCTGCAGCGTGAACAGGAAAGCCATGTTCGTCAGGCCCATCGCGAACAGCGAAAACACCATGACGCGCTTTCGGCCGACGCGGTCGGCAATCCGGCCCCATTGCGGGATCATGAACGCGTAAAGCAGGGTCGAAAGCGTCAGGACGCCGGCCACTTCCACTTCGCCGAGGCCGGCCTTGCGGGTGAGCGGCGCGACCACGACAAAGTTGATGCTCATCCCCGCGCCCATCGCGATCATGGCGATCATGAGCATATTCTGCTGGAACGCCGTCAACGGATGCAGCGGCGTTTCGGGGTTCACCATGTGCTTGGCCTTATGATCAGGGAGGAAGGCTAGGGCGGTTGGGGTGGGTTGCCAAACCCTTCCCTTGCGACAATCGGCGGTCTGAACCTTGCCGGACAGGGCCGATACACCTTATGAGACACCCAAATCCCGACCTCTCGCCGGAGCGACCCCGCCCTCATGAAAGCGATCCTCGACGTACTTCTCGCGATCCTCAGCATTGCCAGCTGGGTCATCATTATCCAGGCCGTCCTGTCCTGGCTGGTCACGTTCCGCGTGCTCGACCTCAGCAACAATATTGTCGGCTCGATCTGGAACGGCCTTGAGCGGATCACAGAGCCGCTTTACCGGCCGATCCGGAATATGCTGCCACCGATGTCCGGTATCGACCTGACGCCGATGGTGGTCCTCCTGCTGATCTTCTTCCTGCAGCAACTGATCCGCCGCTATGGCTACAGCATCGCGCCGTTCTGATCCCGCAGTCGGGAGGCTCCGGCCATGAGCGCGGTTCGGATTGACGGAATTGCAGTCGCAGCGGATGTGCGCGCCGGTGTTGCGCGCGCCGTTGCGGCATTGCCGGCGGCGCCCGGGCTTGCGGTTGTCCTCGTTGGCGCGGATGCGGCCAGCGAAGTCTATGTCCGCAACAAGGTGAAGGCGACGGGGGAGGCGGGCATGGTCTCGCATCATCACCGCTTGCCCGCCTCCGCGACACAAGGCGAAGTCGAAGCCCTGATCGCGAAGCTCAACGCCGATCCGTCCGTGGACGGAATCCTGTTGCAATTGCCCTTGCCGGCCGGTCTGGACGCCGACGCGGCGATCGAGCGGATCGATCCGGCGAAGGATGTGGACGGGCTGACCGAGGTGTCCGCCGGGAGGCTCAGCCTCGGTAAGGCCGGGCTTCGTCCGTGTACGCCGGTCGGCTCCGTGATCCTGGCGAAGCGGGCCTTGGGCGATAACCTGTCTGGCAAACATGTCGTGGTGATCGGCCGCTCCATCCTTGTGGGCAAGCCGGCGGCGCTCCTTTTCCTTGCCGAGAACTGCACAGTGACGATGGCGCACAGCCGGACAGCGGACTTGCCGGCGCTTTGCCGGACGGCGGACATCCTGGTGCCGGCGGTCGGCCGCCCGGAGATGGTGCGCGGCGACTGGGTGAAGCCGGGCGCGGCGATCGTTGATGTCGGCATCAACCGTGTGCCGGCGCCCGAGAAGGGCGAAGGCAAGACGAAGCTGGTGGGCGACGCGCATTTCGAGAGCTGTGCCCAGGTTGCCGGCTTCATCACGCCTGTGCCGGGCGGGGTGGGGCCTATGACAATTGCCTGCCTCCTGCGCAACACCGTGCTGGCGGCGTGCGCGCGGCGCGGCTGGCCGGTTCCGGCGGGCCTGTGAGCCAGAGTTTCGCCCCTCCGGATACGCAACTCTTCCGTGCGCTGTGGGAGAAGCAGGAAGGATGCTGCGCCTTGTGCGGACTAGCCATGCCCGAGAGCCGGTTTGTACTGGCGCATGCAACGCTCTGGAAGAAGCAGCGCCCGACATTTGATCATATCCGGCCGAAGGCGTCGGGCGGGTCTGATGCGGCGGGTAATCTTCAATTGGCGCATGCAGTATGCAACTGGCGCAAGGGCGCGCGGGCCTAGGGCCGGCGCGAGCGACCGCAGAGGCGGGGCGCCGTGCGGTTGTGGTTGCGATTTTGGATCAGGGTGGGACCTGCCTGGGGCGTGTCGTGATGCTCGGCATATGAGGCGCGGGAAGCCGGTCATGCCGGCTGGGGGCTAATGCAACGTCTAGGTCATCACCGCGCACTTTAACCCCCGTTGGCATCCGGCCGGATCCGCACGCGTGCGAATTTTTCAGTTATCGCTCCTCCCGGCGAAAGCCGGGGGCCCATAAGAGATTGTTGTGCTTGGCTTTCTGGGGCCCCGGCTTTCGCCGGGGTGACACGGAATAAATGTTGGACACACGACGAAAGGAGGGATTTCGCAGGCACAGGCCGGAACTTGTGCGCCGAAATCTCCTACTGCCTCCCGCGGTCCCCGCTTTCGCGGGGATGAGCGGTGTGGGCGTCAGGCCTTCTGGGTTTCGATGGCGCCGTGGCAGTGCTTGTATTTCTTGCCGGAGCCGCAGGGGCAGGCGGAGTTGCGGGGCGTGCTGGCCCAGTCGTCTTCAGCCTGGTAGAGCGGGGCGCCGGGCGGCAGCGAGGTGTCGTCGGGGTCCATCTCGTTGACGCCGGTGTCCGGGTCGAGCTTGGTTTCGTGCGCGAAGGCTGGCGCAGGCGCGGCCCGAACCGGGGCCGGGACTGGGACCGGGCGGCGCATGGCTTCAGTCACAGGACCCGTCTGTACGCGGATGTGCATGAGCGAGCGCGTGACAGTGGCGCGCAGCTCGCTGAGCAGCGTGTCAAACAGGTTGAAGGCTTCGCGCTTGAACTCGTTCAGCGGGTCGCGCTGGCCGTAGGAGCGCAGGTGGATGACCGAGCGCAGCTGGTCGATCTGCTGGAGGTGTTCGCGCCAGCGCATGTCGAGCACCTGGAGCAGCAGCTGCTTCTCGATGCGGCGCATCTGCGGGTCGCCGACCTGGCGGGTGAGCGAAAGGTAATGGCTGTCCGCCGCCTCGCGGACGCGCTGTGCGATTTCTTCGTTGGCGACGCCTTCTTCGGCGGCCCAGTCTTTCACCGGGAGATCGACGGCGAACTCCGAGCGCAGGGCTTCGCCGAGACCGTCCATGTCCCATTGCTCCGCATACGCCTTCTCCGGCATCGTGCGGGCAACGAGCGCTTCGATCACGGTTTCGCGCATGTCGGTGATCGTTTCGGAGACGTCATCGGAGCGCAGGAAGTCGAGGCGCTGCTCGAAGATCGCCTTGCGCTGGTCATTGATCACGTCGTCATACTTGAGGACGTTCTTTCGGATCTCGAAGTTGCGCTCCTCGATCTTGCGCTGCGATGTTTCCATCGCCTTGTTCATCCAGGGGTGGGTGATGCCTTCGTCTTCCTTGATGCCGAGGCGGCGCATGACGGCGTCCATACGGTCGGCGGCAAAGATGCGCATCAGGTCATCTTCGATGGAGATGTAGAATTTCGACTTGCCGGGGTCGCCCTGACGCCCCGTTCGGCCGCGCAGCTGGTTGTCGATGCGGCGGGATTCGTGACGCTCCGTACCCAGAACATAGAGGCCGCCGGCGTCCAGCGCCTGTTTCTTCTTGATCTCGACATCGGCGCGGATCTGCGCCGACAGGAGCGAGACTTCGCCTTCGGAAAGCTCACGCCCGAGGGCGGCTTCCTTCTCGGCGCGCTCGGAGGTAAGCCGCATTTCGTGGTTGCCGCCGAGCTGGATATCCGTGCCGCGGCCGGCCATGTTGGTCGCAACCGTGACAGCGCCGGGCACGCCGGCATTGGCGACGATGAAGGCTTCCTGCTCGTGGCGGCGCGCGTTCAGCACTTTGTGCGGGATGCGCTGCGTCGTGAGCAGGTTCGACAGAAGTTCGGACTTCTCGATCGAGGCGGTGCCGAGGAGGATCGGCTGGCCTTTGGCATTGGCCTCGCGCACTTCCTTGACGATCTCGGCGTACTTCGCCTTGGCCGTGCGATAGACGACGTCGTCATCATCCTCGCGCAGGACGGGCTTGTTCGTGGGCAGATCAATGACCGAGAGCTTGTAGACGTCGGCGAATTCGTCGGCCTCGGTCAGCGCCGTGCCGGTCATGCCGGAGAGCTTCTTGTAGAGGCGGAAATAATTCTGGAAGGTGATCGAGGCGAGCGTGACGTTCTCGGGCTTGATGTCGACCCGCTCTTTTGCCTCGATGGCCTGGTGCAGGCCTTCCGAAAGGCGCCGGCCTTCCATCATGCGCCCGGTGAACTCGTCGACCAGCATGACCGCGTTGTCCTTGACGATGTAGTCCTTGTCGCGGCTGTAGAGCTTGTGGGCGCGCAGGGCCTGGTTCGAATGGTGGACGAGGCCGATATTGCCAGGCTCCCAGAGCGAGCCTTCGAGCAGGTTCATCTCGCCGAGCCAGCCTTCGAGCTTTTCGGTACCAGTTTCGCTGAACACCACCGAGCGCTGCTTTTCGTCGAGGTCGAAGTCGCCGGCACCGAAGCGGGGGATGAGGCTGTCGATCTTGATATAGAGGTCCGAGCGGTCGTCGGTCGGGCCGGAGATGATCAGCGGCGTGCGGGCTTCGTCGATGAGGATCGAGTCGACTTCGTCGACGATCGCGAAATGGTGGCCACGCTGCGCCATCTGATCGAGCGCGTATTTCATGTTGTCGCGCAGGTAGTCGAAGCCGAACTCGTTGTTCGTGCCGTAGGTGATGTCGGCGGCGTAGGCGGCCTTGCGGTCTTCGTCGGTGACGCCGTGCACGACGACGCCGGTGGTCATGCCGAGGGCGCCGTAGATGCGGCCCATCCATTCGGAGTCGCGCCGGGCGAGGTAGTCGTTCACCGTGATGACGTGCACGCCCTTGCCTTCGAGGGCGTTGAGGTAAGCGGCGAGGGTGGCGACGAGGGTTTTGCCCTCACCGGTGCGCATCTCGGCGATGGCGCCGGAGTGCAGCACCATGCCGCCCATCAGCTGGACGTCGAAGTGGCGCATGTTGTTGACGCGCTTGGCGGCCTCGCGGACAACCGCGAAGGCTTCTTCGAGCAGGCTGTCGAGGGCGGCGCCATCTGCAAGGCGCCTGCGGAATTCCTGGGTCTTGCCGCGCAGCGACTGGTCGGACAGCGCCTCCATGATCGGCTCTAGCGCGTTGATCCGGTTCACCCGCGCTCGGAGTGGTTTCAGTTTCCGGTCATTGGCGGTTCCGAAAATCTTGCGGGCAACAGAAAGCATTTGAAACGCACCAACCAGTTGATGAGGGTCTACCGGACCATTCCTGAACCGTGGCTTACAGGATTTTCAGCCGATATCCCACCGCGCTCTGCCTGGCGGAAACTACTCGACCAGCACGCGGGCCAGACTTAAGAACGCCGCCGAAGGGTGTCAATGAGGCGCCCTCAGTCCATGAGGGGGGCCGTGATGCGTGCCAGTCCATTGATTCTGCCGGTGCATTTGGCCGCCCTCGCGCTGCTTGGGTTGGTGGCCGCATGCGAGAAGGCCGAGACGCCGCTGGCGGAGATCCCCGTGCTCGACCAGACGGTTGCGGCTTTTGTCAATGGCGAGCCGGTGTTTGAGGGGGACGTGGAGCTGGAGGCGGTCGCACGCGGTTTGATCGCGGCGGGGCAGGAACTTGATTCCGGCGATGAGGAATACCGCATCGTGCTCGACCAGCTGATCGACCAGAAACTGATGGCGCAGGAAGCGCTGCGGCGAGAGCTGGACCGCGATCCGTCCGGTCAGCGCCGGCTCGAGATGGCGCGCGAGCGCATCCTCGGCAACCTGCTGGTGGAGAGCCTGGTCGCCCAGCAGGTGACGGAAGAGGCGATCGACAGGATGTACAGCGAGCAGGTTCGCCTGCAGCAGGTCAATGACAAGGTGTCGGTCGCCCACATCCTCGTGGATACGGAGGAAGAGGCGAGCGCGCTGTTCAAGGAGATTGAGGGCGGCGAGACGTTCGAGAGCCTCGTGTTCAACCATTCCAAGGACACCCGCACCCGTATGGAAAACGGGGATCTCGGTCTGGTCACGCCGAATGACCTGCCTGAGCCGTTCCCCCTGGTGATTGCCAATACGCCGGTCGGCGAAGTCTCCCCGCCGTTCCAGACCGGGGATGGCTGGCACATCCTGAAGGTCAAGGACCGCCGGACCGAGCCACCGAAAACGCGCGAGGAAATGCGCCCCGATATCGCAACCTTCCTGACGCTGAACGAGGTGAGCCGGATCCTGCGCCGGCTGCGGACCGAAGCGGCAATCGAGCAGGGGTCCGGCCAGATCTATGTGCCCCAGACCGAACCGGCCGCGCCCGCTGCCCAAGCCCCGCCAAGCGAGGACGACCTGTGAAACTGAAACCTTCTCCCTTCGCGCCCGCCCGGTTTCCCGATCTGCCGCCTGTCCGGGGGCTTCTGTCGGCCACGGCCAGCCGGGGCTTCTATGCGCGGCGCGGCGTGGAGCGCGATGACGTGTTCCTGTTCGTGTTCGATGAGAACACGGCTGCGGCCGGCGTGTTCACGCGCTCACTGACAGCGTCGGCCGACGTGCGCTGGTGCCGCGAGGCGCTGAAGGCAGGCGGCGGGCGGGCCAAGGCGTTGATCGCCAATTCCGGCAATTCGAATGCGTTCACCGGGCCGAAGGGCGTGCTAAAGAATGACGCGACGTTGGCGGCGCTGGTGCACGCTTTCGAGGCGAAGCGGGAACAGTGTTTCGTTGCCGCGACCGGCGTGATCGGCGAGCCGCTGAGCGACCCGAATTATCTCGGCGCGTTCGTGCCCGACCTCAGCGCAAAGCTGCACTTTCCGGACTGGGAAAAAGCGGCCCGCGCCTTCATGACGACCGACACGTATCCGAAGGGCGCCGGCCACACGGCGAATTTCAGTGGCAAGCCCGTGCATTTCGCGGGAATTGCCAAGGGCTCGGGCATGATCGCGCCGAACATGGCGACGATGCTGGCCTATGTGTTCACGGATGCCGCCGTCGCGCCGGACCTTTTGCAATCTGCGCTCTCCGCGATTGCGGAGACAACGTTCAATTCGATCACCGTGGACGGCGATACATCGACGTCCGACACGCTGATGGTGTTTGCGACCGCAGCGAGCGATATGGCGCCGATCGAGCGCCGTGATGACCCCCGGTTCCCGGCATTTCAGGAGGCGTTGCGCGGCGTGTGCCACGACCTTGCGATGCAGGTGGTCAAGGACGGCGAGGGGGCGAGCAAGGTCGCCGCGGTCGACGTCGAAGGGGCCGCGTCCGATGCGTCCGCCAAAGCGGTGGGTGTGTCGATTGCCAATTCGCCGCTGATCAAGACGGCGATGGCGGCCGGGGACGCCAATTGGGGCCGGATCGTCATGGCGGTCGGCAAATCTTATGAGCCGGTCGATATCGAGAAGCTGGCGATCTGGTTTGATGATGTGCAGGTGGCCAAGGATGGCGCGCGGGCGCCGGATTATGACGAGGCGGCGGCGAGCGCGGTGTTTGCCAAATCCGAGTTCAGGATTCGAGTGAACCTCGGCGCAGGCACGGGCAAATGGACCGTTTACACGTGTGACCTTACGCATGGTTATGTCGATATCAACGGCGCCTACCGGACATGACCGGCCGCGTGCTGCTGGTCGTGGCGGCGGCTCTGTTCGACGCAAAGGGGCGCGTGCTTTTGGCGCAGCGTCCGGCGGGAAAGTCTCTGGCGGGGCTGTGGGAATTTCCAGGTGGCAAGCTCGAGCCCGGTGAGACCCCGGAGGCGGCCCTGGCGCGTGAACTTGAAGAAGAGCTGTCGATCAGGGTTAACGAAAGCCAAATTCAGCCGATGACTTTCGCCAGTTTTGGCTACCCTGATTTTCACCTTTTGATGCCATTGTACGGCTGTGAAACGTGGACGGGGGACATCCGGCCGCGCGAGGGTCAAGCCGTTGCGTGGGTCGAGACATCCCGGCTGCGCGACTATCCCGCGCCGCCGGCAGACTTGCCTCTGTTCGACTGGCTCGCACGACGAAATTGATGGGCCCAAGATGACCAAATACGCAGTCACGATCAAACACTTTCTGGCTGACGAGTGCGGCGCATCGGCTGTTGAGTACGGACTGATCGCCGCATTGATTATTGTCGGACTGCTTGCGGGTCTCACGAATGTGGCAGATGCGAACAACGATACCTACCAGATGATCGAAGACAAAATCGCGGTCTGATCGCTCTCGAAGCTTCGAAAATGGCTATTCTGGTTCTGGACGCGACCTCCGGATGGCGTCGGCCAGGCTGACCTTGGCGCTGCCGGGTTTCAGCGGCTGGGGCTGGCCGGGGCCCGGCGCCCATCCTGATACATGCACGATTTCGAAAGTTGCCGGGATCCGGCCATCGGCCTGGCCGAAGCTTTCGATGTAGCGCGCCTTCGCCTCTGCGAGGACGCGGCGCGGCAAAGGCTGCGCCATGCCCCGGCTGAAGGCGGCGCGTTCTCCCATGCCTTTCAGCTCCGCCAGCAGGCGGCCGGGATCCGGGAAGCGGACCGTGACGGTGTCGCGGTCGGCGACCGGCAGGGCGAAGCCGGCGCGCTGCATCAGGCCTGCCATGTCCCGCAGGCCGGGGAGGGGTGAGAAGCGGGGCGCCAGGCCGCCGTTGATATCGCTCTCAGCTTGCGTCAGTACACTGCGCAGTTCGATCAGCGTGCCCGCGCCGAAAAGGGCGCCGAGGAAGAGGCCGTCCGGCTTCAGGATGCGCCGGATCTGGGCAAGGGCGCCGGGCAGGTCGTTGACCCAGTGCAAAGTGAGCGGCGCGAGGACGAGATCGAAACTTGCGGGGGCGAAAGGCAGCGCTTCTTCGTCAGCCATCACAGTCTCTAGCCCGCGCGTCAGGGCGGCCTCCAGGAAGGCGTCCGCGGTGTCAGCTGCAACCATCGACTGCGCCTTGCCGCTCGCGCGCAGGCGTGCCGACAGTTCGCCGCCGGCGGCGCCGAGTTCGAGGCCGCGTTCGAAGATACGGGGCGTGTCGCCCACGCGGCTTTCGAGATCGTCGATCACGCGCTGGCGCAGGAAGTCATAGCTTGCAAAAGTCCTCGCGAGGCGGCCGCGGCGGGAAGCGAGGCGCGCGCGGTCAAAGATCTGCGGCGGGCCAGTTTTCGGAAGCGGGGGAGACGGGGGGGACATGGCAAAGGATATGCCCACTCGGCAAGCCAGGGCCAAGGCGTTTCTCCGCCCGGCGGCGAACGCGGGATGGGAGGCGGGCTGCTCTGTTGGGAGGATTGCGCCCGGCTGCATTTGATTTCGGATCCTCTTTGTCACCGGTGGGCCGGACGCCAAGCCAGGGGACCTTGCGCGTGCGGCCGAGCCGGAAAGGGCAGATCGAAGGTAAACGCGTCCTGCTGATCGGAGGCGTGCCGACGACGGGGGCGACGCTGAACGCTTGCACGCGCGCCCTCAAACAGGCAGGGGCGCGGCACGTTGACGTGCTTGTGCCCGAGCGCGTTGTTCGCGACAGTGGCGTAACCATATAATCAGCTTGCCGGGGGCAGACTGCGCCTGCCTGTTGTTAGAGGAATGCCGGATGGCCAAGGTTACGATCTATACCCGTCAATTCTGCCCGTATTGTTCGCGCGCGGTGGCGCTGCTGAAGGACAAGAAGGCTGATTTCAGGCAAATCGATGCCGGCATGGACGCGGCGCTGAAGGAAGAGATGATCCAGCGCTCCGGCGGCGGGAAGACCTTTCCGCAGATCTTTGTGGGCGATACGCATATCGGGGGCTGCGATGACATGATGGCGCTGGACCGGGCGGGCAAGCTCGATCCAATGCTGGCCGGCGCCTGAGGCCGCGCAATGATCCGGTACGCCCTGGCTTGCGAAGGTTGCGAGGCTGAGTTCGAGGCCTGGTTTGCCTCGTCGGGCGCGTATGACCGCCTTGCGGCCCGCAGGCTGGTGGCATGCCCCGAATGCGACAGCCGCAAGGTGACGAAGCAGATCATGGCGCCGGCGGTTCGCACGTCCGAGCGCGCGTCCGGGCGCGGCGCAGAGCCTGAGATCGACGCTGAGACACTGGCGAAAGAGTTCGCGCGCCGGGCGCGGGCACATGTGGCTGAGAATTTCGACTATGTCGGCGACGGCTTCGCCGATGAGGCCCGGGCGATGTTTTACGGCGAGACGGAGGACCGCCCGATCTGGGGCGAGACGACGTCTGAGGAGCGCGAGGCGCTGCAGGAGGAGGGCGTGCCGGCCCTGCCGCTGCCGGCGCCGTTTGCCCCCAAGCCGCCGAAACGCAAGGCCCGGCCAAGGGTGAACTGACGCGCAGGAACGTAAGGGCGCTTTGCCGCGCTTGATGGCGGGCGCGGCGCCCTCTAGAAGGCAGGCTCCAGACAAGAGGGCAGACGATGGCGACCCACGAATATCACCGCGGTGAGATGGACATCCAGGACCAGAAAGCGACCTGGGACGGCTTCATTTCCGGCAGCGTCTGGGGCGGACTGCTCATCATCTTGATGGTGGGCCATGCCACGCTGGCCATCGCCATTGGCTTCAACTGGGCGGTTTCGCTGGGTCTTATGGCGATTGTCGGCTTTGGCGCCGGCCTGATGATGAACCTCGGCGGGCGCTGGATGGCGACGGTCGTAGTGATGATCATCCTCGCCCTGATCGTGCAGGCGATGATCTGGCTTTTCGGCGCAATTCTCTGAGGTTGAAGCCCTGCGTTTAACGCAGCTCTAAGCCTTCACGGTGCATATGCCTTGAACTTTATCGAAAAACGCTAAAGTCTTGGATTGAGCTGTTGAAGGAGACGCCCATGGGCGACGCACCTCTCATCATGTCCGGCGCGACGAAGAGATTTGGCGCCTTCACGGCGGTCAATAACCTCTCTTTCGAAGTCCCCAGGGGCCAGATCATCGGCTTCCTCGGACCGAATGGCGCTGGCAAATCGACGAGCTTGCGGATGTCGCTGGGCGTGATGCAGCCGGACGAGGGCTCGGTGTCGCTGTTCGGAGCGGCGCCGGATGTCCAGAACCTGCGCCGGGTCGGTTTCCTTCCGGAAGAGCGCGGCCTCTACAAGAAGATGACCGCGCGCGACACGATCACGTATTTCGCGCGCCTGAAGGGCATGGGCGCTACCGAGGCGCGGGCGCGGGCGAATGAGCTGCTGGAGACGACCGGTCTCGGCAAGTTCAAGGCCTCGCGGATTTCGAAACTGTCGAAAGGCATGGCGCAGAAGGTTCAGATCCTGTCGACGCTGGCGCACCGGCCGGAATTCCTGATCCTCGACGAACCTTTCTCGGGCCTCGACCCGATGAACCAGCAGACGCTGGAAGACCTGATCCGCGCTGAGCACAAACGCGGCGCGACCATCCTGTTCTCGACACACGTTATGGAACATGCCGAGCGGCTCTGCGACCGGATCGTGATGCTCGCGCGCGGGCGCAAGGTGTTCGATGGCACGCTGGACGCGGCCTATGCGACGCTCGGGCGGGGGGCGCGGATGGCGGTGGAGCATGGGTTCGACCTTGCAGCGGCGCTCGCGCCGAAGGGGTTCGAGGCGCACCGGGCCGCCGACAAGGGGCCGGGCGATTCCTGGCGGGTGAGCTTGCCGAAGGGTCTGGGCGCGCAGGACGCGCTCAGGGCGGCGCTGGAAACCGGCGCGCCGATTGTCGGCTTCCAGCCGGAAGAAGCGCGACTGCGCGATGTGTTCGTGTCGCTGGTCGGCGAGGCGGAGGCCGCGTCTCTGGATGCGCCGACACCGGCAGACGTGGCGGAGGCCGCCTGATGCGTAACATCTACCTGATCTTCCGGCGTGATTTCCTCGGTTATGTGAAGGCGTGGGGCTTCTGGCTGAGCCTGGCCGCCGTGCCGATCTTCCTGATCGTGGGCGCGGGATTTGGCTATTTCGCGGCGTCGTCCTCCCCGGTGCGGTATTATACCGTGGTGGAGCCGTCGAATGTGATCTCGGGCGCTATTGAGGCCGAGTTCCGCCGGACGCAGGCGCGGGCCGCGCAGGACGCCGCAGAGCTTGCCGGGCACATGAAGGTTGCGGTGAACGAGGCGCAGCTTGCGGAGGCTGCACCTGACCGGAAGTTCGTCGAGGTTGCGCCCCCTGCGCAGTCGGTTGAGGCCCTCCAGCCTTACCTGACGGGTGAGAAGATGGTCTCCGGACCTTCCGGCGAGAAGCCGCTGTTTGCGGCGCTGATACTCTCCGCAGACGGACGGACGCTGGAATACTGGAGCTCGGATGTGAACGTGTCCGGGCTGCGCTATTCGGCGGAAACGGCGATGCGCGATCTCAGCCGCCGGGACGCGCTGCTTGCGGCGGGCCTCAACGCAGACTTCCTGAAAGAGGCGGACGACCGTGCGGTCGAGGTCGCCGAATTCCGCCCGCGCGATGAAGCGGGGGGCGGCTCGGCAGTGACGGTGGCGGACCGTGCGCCAGCGATCGTGGCAGTGGCGCTGGCCTACTTCCTCTGGCTGATGGTGTTCTCGATCATCCAGTATCTGCTGATGGGCACCATCGAGGAGCGCTCCAACAAGATCTTCGACATGCTGCTGACATCCGTGAAGCTGCCGGAACTTCTGGCAGGCAAGCTGCTCGCCGTGTTCGCCGTGACGTCCACGATGATGCTGTCCTGGTCGATGTTTGCCGGCGTAGGATCAGCCTTCGCGGCGAGCCAGTCTCCGGGCCTTACCGAACTGATCGAGCCCTTCCTCGCCGCAGCGACCGATCCCGGCCTGATCATCCCGGCCCTGATCAGTTTCATGCTCGGCTATGTGCTGTATGGCGCGATCTTCATGGCGCTCGGCTCGCTGTGCGACACGATCCAGGAAGCGCAGACGCTGCTCAGCCCGATGATGATCCTGCTGATGCTGCCGATGTTTGCGATCTTCATCGCGTTCCAGGATCCAGGCTCGCCGGTGATCGACTATGCGAGCTGGGTGCCGCTGTTCACGCCGTTCCTGCTGATCCTTAGGATGCCGCAGGACCCACCCATGTGGGAGATCGTCGCGCAGATGGGGCTGATGGCGGCCACGACCGTGGTGATCGTCTGGCTGTCCACCAAGGTGTACCGCGCCGGCGCCGTCCACGGCGCAGGGATCGGCGACCTGATGGGCATGATCAAGGGCGCGATGGGGATGAAGCCGAAGGCGGGCTAGAGCAGGGCTATGCGAACCTTATGGTCCGGCGCAGTCAGGCTTTGAACGCTCGAAGATGGCCGAGGCTTTGTAAAAACGACGAACCCGTTCATGCTCTCCGATGTGGTCTGATCCCTTCGTGGCCGTTGGCCCGGAACACAGCCATCTCTAAAATGAGTTTGCGCATCTCGTCTGGATCGACGCATCGCTCTCGCTACAGAGGGACTTGTTCGATTTCTGAGCGATGGTCGGATCATCTTGCCCGATGACCCGCTCAATACGCTGGCCGTCGCACAGGGGATCTCTGCGATCACACATCACCTTTTGTCTTTTGTGATTCTGATACCAGAGGGATACTCTTGAGCTGGTGCTCTATTGCGTCGATTATCGCTTGATTCAGTGGCAGGTTTTTGGCTTCGGTTCGCCAGTGCTGCTGGAAAAGTTCGACTGTCTCCAGCGCTGTAGAAACGACTAGCTTTGCGGGAAGGCGAGCTTTGGCCGCAAGGTGAGTAAGCTCATCGATATTGAGTTCATCAAAACGGGCAGTTCGACTGAACTTCAGTGCAAATTTCGCGTCGGTGATATACGGCGTCGTCGAGACAAGATCATAAGCCGGTGCAAGTGCTGCGCTTCGGCGATCCGGGTAGATAAGTGACCAGTTCTTGAGGTGCATGTCGGCATTGCCAATCAGTGCGTTGAAGACCACGCGCCGGATGAACTCGGTGACATCTGCAGTTTTTCCTTCGACGCCAATGACCTGTGCAATGCGCCGCATTGTTGCGTTGTCGTACTTCGCATCAGGGTACACGCCAAAGATCTGAGCGAAGTCCTCAATGTGAACGGGTCCGCTATCGATCCGGTCAAAGCGCTTTATCTTGAGCGCTTGTGTCCCCCGAACATTCAAACCTTCGGGTAGATTCTCGATGGCGGCCATATCGATAAGTTCAATCGCGGGGACATCGATCCCTACCAACCGCGCCAGTGTCATCATGGAGAATTCGTTTTCGGGGACACCATCAAATTCTCTTGATGGCAGCTTCACGATCCAATCACCGCCGACACCGCGCACGGGAATCGTCAAACCGCCCCGCGCGCTTTCAATCCCAGAAAACTTGAGTTGAACGCCGGCAAGCGCGAAACGGAGTGCGTTCGCCCGAGCATTTGATTCTTGCTGTTGTTCGTCATTCAGTTCGGGCGGCCATGCTTCACCGTCGGCAGGCTCGACCGTTACAGCGCCAGGCAAATCCTGCCCCAGGACCCAAAGAATGAAGAATTCTCGTTGGCTTTTTACTCGCGCGCGCTCTGCCAGGTATTTTCGCAAATGCCCTTCGGGCAATAAGTTTGAAAACCAGGGAATGAGCTGTGTCTGAGTGGGGGCAAACTGGGTGATGAGTTCTCCCATGGCGTCTTTGAACCCAAGGCTCAACAATGGCCGCTGGCGGTTTTCGATATAGGATTCCCGAAAGGCAAAAAGAGTTCGGTCGCCGCCGACATGGGTCAGCGTTCCGATGGGATCGGCATGAAGGCTCACGTTGAGCGTGGTGACATCATTCATCGGCATCCTCCTCTAGAGAGTAAGCGGGACGGGGTATGCTTTCGATGGGCGGCATGTGAGCAAGTTGGTTTCGAAGAACGCGAAGCTGTTCGGCATACGGAGCAAACATTTCTTTGTTCAGACGTTCTGAGTCAAATTTGGTGAGTGCTTTGGACATTTCCTTGATTGCGCTCATATGCGTCGCAGAAGGGCGCAATTGTTGAATCGCCCTCACGTTCGAAAGCGCGAGCGCAATTTCTTTCGACGGGATTTGCGGTAGCTCGGCCGATTGCAGAAACTTGGCGAGCTTGCTCAGTTCCATGTTTACGCCGCGCACGGCCGTGTTTGTTCGCGGCTCACGACCTTCCGTGTTGCGGACAATGCTTTGGACAGCGGGCAAGGCATTTCGAGGTACAAGTTCCAACTCCAGATCCAATGCGCGTGCCAGCGACACAAGGCTGGACAAACGCAGATCCACTGCGCCGCGTTCGAAACGTGAGATCTGTGCCTGGGGCACGCCCGCCATCGCGCTCAGCTCGCGTTGGCTGATCGCCTTTTTTTCGCGAGCGGTTCTAATGGCGGCTGAGATTTCTTCTGTGGCAAAGTTCATTGATGTCGTTTTCTGCATCTTTTCTTTGATGCGATATATAAAAATATATCACTTTGAAAGCCGTAAAGGCAAAGACGATGTCGAAAAAGCATCAAATGTTATGGATCATATCGAATAATATATCAGATTCGGTTTCCCCAAATTCAATCCACCTCGAAAACTAGCTAGAAAACCCCGCAAGCCCGTCAGAGCCCGCTCGATTTCCTCATTATCGATCGCGTCTGGCCCTGCCGGATGGGGAAGGCTCTTGTTCAGGCCATGGAGGTGCGCTTTCTGACCGCTGGTGAGGGCGCGTAAATCTTTGATCTGAAGAAGCGGGCGTGATTGCTCCGAGAGCTGATCACCCGAACCATTCACCTGCGCAAAAAATCATTCCGAGAGATGGTCGAATTGTGCTCACGCCCGCCAGCAACGCTGACCCTGCCGCCGAGCGAGGTCGCGTCCCAACGCGTGGTGTAGCTGGTTAGCGCTGCGGGGCTCGTCCGCGCCTTTCCACATGGCGCTGTAGGACGAGGCCCGCAGCGCGGTTGGCCATTGCCGGTTCCTTGGTAGGATTGGGTTGCGACACACAACCTGACCGAAGGAAAACCGACAATGACCAAGCCTATGATGGACCTGCGCGAGCTTGTTGAAAAGAGCGGCGACGCGGACCTGCTTAAGGAGATGATTGGATTTGCCGCAGAGCGGCTGATGGAGCTCGAGGTTGGCGTGCGCGCCGGCGCGGCCTACGGCGAGAAGGATCCGGAGCGCAAAGCCCAGCGCAATGGCTACCGGGAGCGCGACTGGCAGACCCGGGCCGGCAATGTCGAACTGCGGATCCCGAAGCTGCGCACAGGCAGCTACTTCCCGTTCGGCCCTTTGATCGATCCCCCGGATCGATCAATGCCTTCGGCACCGGGCACTCACTCCTGGAACCCCGCCGCGCCGTCGAGAAAGCCCTGACAGCGGTAATCCAGGAAGCCTATGTGCAAGGCGTCTCGACACGCGCGATGGATGATCTCGTTCAGGCAATGGGCGGCACGGGCATCTCAAAGAGCCAGGTGTCGCGGCTGTGCGAGGAAATCGATGAGCGGGTCGAGGCCTTCCTGACCCGGCCCATCGAAGGCGAGTGGGTCTATCTCTGGATCGATGCCACCTATCTCAAGGTC